>SDBS01000748.1_pt1 | contig 32532 bp, 27 predicted proteins | sample 2277091 | NCBI WGS metagenome assembly SDBS01 (sample SAMN10404972, study PRJNA504765) | marine sediment metagenome | isolation source: marine sediment core GS10_PC15, 163 cmbsf | place: Arctic Ocean: Southern Knipovich Ridge | collected 2010 | reverse complement strand
TATATATGCATTAGATAATTCTGGATATATACCTCCTGCTAATGTTGCCTGTATTTCTTATAATCCTGAATATATAGAGAGTTCTGATGGTTCCTGGAGAGGATATTGGTATTTGGCTATTTTTACTCAGCATACCGTAATTCCTCCAGCTGAATTTGTCGCTGTTATGTATAATAAAGATAAAAACAAGGTTTTAACCATGAGCGTAAAATTAGAAAGTAAAGAAGCAGATAGCGTAAAACAAGATATTGTATCATCTTCGCCTAACGTAAATTTGGAAGAAGCGAAAAAAAAGACAGATAACTATATGCAAACTGCCTACGCAGAAGATTCAGAGATTAAAAACGCAGTAGATAATATATGTCTTAAGATTTGTGAGCTTGTGAGATAAAAGTCACTTATAAATTATATTAATCATTAAAATCTTTTTATTTACAAACCCCGTTGTTCACTTATTATAATTAATTTGATTTAAAGGCCCCGTCATCCACTTACGTTCTTGCCTCGATTCGAGTCGAAGCGGGCCGACAGGGCCTCGGTCTCTGCAATGAATGGATAACAGAGACCTCGGGAGAACTTATGTTTAAAGAAATTATTTCTAAAAAACACCGAATTTTTATTTGGACGATTGTAATTATTCTTGTAGTAGGTGGAGGACTCTTAACTTATGTTTATATTACAGGAGTAGATTTAGAAAGTGTACCTGTTGTTAATAGTTTTATCTCAAAAAAAGGAACAATTGTGGTTAATTCAGATCCTGTTGGCGCCAAGATTTTCTTGGATGATGAAGACACAGAAAAAACTACTATTAATACCCTGAAGGTAAAAGAAGGCAAATACACAATTAAATTAACAAAAGATGGCTACAAAGACTATATTAAGAAAGTGGAAGTTAAAAAGGGAGAAGAAGTAGAAATATTTGCTATTTTAGAAGAAGGAAAAGGAACTAGCGAAGAAGTGGAAGTTGCGAGTAATATTTTTGATTTAGATACAGCAAAAGAAGGAGATAAAGTAGCTGGGATGGTTTTAGTATCTATCCAGTCATATTCTTCAAAGTATAATCCGCAAAATAGTCAACCGTTATCTATAAACGATGTAACTGCAGAATTTTCTGGCCGAGTAACTGTAACTGGTAGTTATGACTATACAGCAGAAGGAGAGCCAAGCATGATGGGCGAGTTTATAAGATTTGATATTACTGATTCAGATTTTTTGGCTAAATTACCTCAAATAAAAGATGATGATATGCCAGTATGGTTTGGTTTTACTAATATGAGTTTTGCAAAAGAAGCATTAGGTTTAGGTAATAAAGGCACGACCGGGACAGCAACTATAATTATTGATAATTATACAATTAATCGTTATCCTTCAGAGGTATTTAATTCTGCAGCACTTATTGAGGTAATTGGTGAATAAAAAGATGAATATATCTAAAACTACTATTTATTGTTGCAATTATTATCTTATTTTTCAATTAAATACTGTCTACTTTTAAATTCACTGATTAAATTATAGTTAATAACTTTTTAATTAAAAAGGCCTATGTCCCAGTCGCTTTTTACAACCGGGACCGGCCCGTTTCCCCGATGGTCATCGGAGGAAATAGGGGAGATAAAAATGGAGCCAGAACAAAATTCTCAAGAACAAAAACCGGCTTTGCGTCCTGATGCAATCTATTGTCCAAAATGCGGAGCTGTACACAAAAAAGGAGAAAAGTATTGCAACGAATGTGGTGCTTCTCTCTTGCCTTCAACAAATAAACCAGCAGTAAAAGAAGAAACAAAAAAAGAAGAACCAGCTTTGGATTTGGACAAGAAAAAGAAAAAAAGCAAGAAAAAAAAGATAATTGCGGCAGTTATTATCACTTTAATTTTAGGAGGAGCAGTATATGCCTGGTATTATACTAAAACCTCTGATCAAAGACAAAGAAATGCAAAATTTAAAGAAGAAGTTGAGGGTATTTGGGATAAAATTGTTGAAGAAGGCAGTGATTTAAAAAGTGTTTTAACAGATGTTTCCAGCGAAGATGATATTAGTGATTTATCTGATAAAATTTCAAGTTTTTCAAGTATGGTTGATTTAAAAAGAAATGAATTGAATGATATTGAAACTCCAGAAAAATATGAAGAAGTTAAAGGAAATTTTAAATCTTCCTTAGACAAATTGTATGATTATTTAAATCGTTTAAAAAACAATATTGTTGATCAGCCTAAACAAACAAAAATTCCTGATGATTTTACTCTAGTTCAAGGGCTGGCTGACTCTACCAAATCATCTTGTGGGGATTTTGTAAATCAAAATAGTTTTATCAAAAATAAAATTCCTGAAGAAGTTTTTGATCTTTCTAATCTTAGAAAAGTCATAAAAGATATACAGGATGAGCAAAGTAAAACTGAAGAAGAAAAAGCTGAACAAGAAAAACAGGAACAAGATGCACAAGAAGCAGCAATCAAAAAAGCAGCAGAGGATACAGTTTATAATTTTATGAATACTTTACCTGATGCTTATGATGATATTGATAATAGTTGGGATAATGCCCAAGATATAGCTGAAGATTATTGGCATTCAAGTGCAATGTCTATATTTGAAAGTGATTATCAGTTCTATTTTGCTTCTGAAGTGTTTTATAAGGGAGGCAGTGTTTTGTCTAGTGAGAAATTAAGTAATAAAAAATTTAATATTTCTTGTGAAGAAAAATCAGAAAGCATGGATTTTGAAAGTGGAGAAACATATACTAATCCATACTTAACTTATTTTCTTGTAGAGAAATATGACCAAGGGTGGTTTATTACAAGTCATGGATATAGATAGAAATAATAATAAAATAACAAGCATCAAACACCAAGCATCAAATAAATAACAAATTCCAATAACCAAAATCTCTTACCTGTTGGCAAGTAAAATAAGTAAAAAGTTTGGAATTCGCCTGCCTGCCGGTAGGCAAGGAGATTTGCTTAGTTTACTTACTGTGGGTAAGAGAAATTGGAATTTATTTGCTTAGTTTATTCACTTTAAGTGAAAGATTTATAATTTATAATTTGAAATTCAGATATTTAAATTTAAAGAATTAAGGAATTAATATGGCGGATGAAAAAGAAAAAAAACAAGAAATGGGTTATATAAAACCTAGAAAAATTGAACAGGAAATGGAAGAATCATATCTTGATTATGCTATGAGTGTAATCGTTGCTCGAGCCCTTCCGGATGTGCGTGATGGATTGAAACCAGTACATCGACGTATTCTATATGCAATGCATACTTTGGGGTTGTCTTATGGTGCTTCCTATCGTAAATCAGCCACAGTTGTTGGTGAAGTGTTGGGTAAATATCATCCTCATGGTGATATTGCTGTTTACGATTCTTTGGTAAGAATGGCTCAAGATTTTGCTATGCGTTATCCTTTAATTGCCGGTCAGGGAAATTTTGGATCTTGTGATGGAGATGCTCCTGCAGCTATGCGTTATACTGAAGCCAAAATGGCTTCCATAACCTCTCAAATCTTATTGGATATTGGAAGAGATACTGTAGATTTTATGGACAATTATGATGGTACTCAAAAGGAACCCAAGGTAATGCCGGCAAGATTACCTAATCTTCTTATAAATGGAACGATGGGAATAGCAGTGGGAATGGCTACCAATATCCCCCCTCATAATTTAAAAGAAGTAATAGATACAACTTTGCATTTATTAGACCGTCCAAAAGCTACAGTTGAAGATTTGATAGAATTTTTACCCGGTCCAGATTTTCCTACTGGTGCTTCTATTTATAATACTCAAGAAATTAAAAATGCCTATGCTACAGGAAAAGGTAAAATTGTTATGAGGGCAAAGGCATCAATTGAAGAAACCGAAAAAGGATTTTCAATTATTATTTATGAATTGCCTTATCAAGTAAATAAAGCTATGCTTGTTGAAAAAATTGCTGAGCTTGCAAAAGATAAAAAAATACAGGGAATTTCTGATCTTCGCGACGAATCAGATAGAAATGGAATGCGAGTTGTAATAGAATTGAAAAAAGATTCTTATCCGAAGAAAGTTTTAAATCAGCTTTATAAAAAAACTTCCATGCAATCGGCTTTTTATGTAAATATGCTTGCTTTAGTCGACGGAATTCAGCCAAGAGTTTTGAATTTAAAAATGATAATTCAATATTATATTAATCATCGAAAAGAAGTAGTAAGAAGAAGATGTGAATTTGATCTGGAAAAAGCTCGTCAAAGACTGCATATATTAGAAGGTTTTAAAATTGCTTTGGATAATTTAAATAAAATAATTTCAACAATTAAAAAATCAAAAAATAAAGAAGAAGCAGGAAAAAATCTAATTAAAAATTTTAAACTTTCAGAAATTCAAGCAGCAGCTATTCTAGAGATGAAATTACATCAGCTTGCTCGCCTGGAAAGACAAAAGATAGAAGATGAATATAAAGAAAAGAAAAAGTTAATTACTGAATTAGAAGATATTTTAGCAAAACCAAAAAGAATTTTGAAAGTTATTAAAGATGAGCTCTTGGAAATAAAAGAAAAATATGGTGATGAGCGCAGAACTAAAATATATAGAAAAGCAGTAGATAAATTCACTTCTGAAGATTTAATTCCAAACGAAGAAGCTATTGTTGTAGTTACAAAAGGGAATTATATTAAAAGATTACCTATTTCTACTTATAAATCTCAAGGCAGAGGTGGTAAAGGAGTTATAGGGATTTCTACCAAAGAAGAAGATACTGTAGAACATTTAGTGGCTACTTTTACTCATGATAATGTTTTATTTTTCACTAACAAAGGAAGAGTTTTTCAACTTAAAGTTTATGATATTCCTAGAAGTTCACGTCTTTCCAAAGGACAGGCTATTGTTAATATTTTACAGATAGGACCTGATGAAAATGTAACTGGAGTAATTACATTAGAAGATTTTCAAAAAAGCAAATATTTAGTTATGGCAACTAAAGGTGGAATGATTAAAAAAACCGCCATGAAAGAATATAGCCAGGTAAGAAAATCAGGTCTTATTGCTATTAAATTAAAGAAAGATGATGAGTTGAAGTGGGTAAAGCCCACTCATGGTTCAGATGAGATTATTTTAATTACAGCACATGGCCAAGCAATTAGGTTTTCAGAAAAAGATACAAGACCAATGAGTCGAGGAACAATGGGAGTAAAAGGAATAAATTTAAAAAAAGATGATTTTGTAGTGGGAATGAGTATAATTTTAGAAAAAATAAAATTAGCTGCTAAAAAATCCGTCAAAGGCATAAAGGCTGATCTTTTAGTAATTTCAGAAAATGGTTATGGTAAAAAGACATTATTGAAAAAATATCACCTGCAAAGACGAGGAGGAGTAGGGATTAAAACATATAGGATAACAGGAAAAACCGGCGAATTAGTTGATGCTTGGATAATGGATAAGGGAAATTGTGATTTAATTATGATATCTAGAGCAGGACAAGTTATTCGTCTTCCAATAGATAGCATTTCTCGATATGGTAGAGTAACCTCTGGAGTAAGATTGATGAAGTTGAATACAAAAGATAATGTTTCGACTGTTGTTTGTATTGAAAATGAAAAATTAGAGGGAAAAGAAGATAAAACAGAAGATAAAACAGAAGATAAAAAGGTTGTAACAGCTTCACAGAAAAAAGAGCAAGAGAAAATACAAGAAATGGAAAAGAAAAAAGAAAAAGATAAAGAAATTGAGGAAATGAAAGAAGCAGTTAAAGAAATTAAAGAAAAGGCTTTAGATACAAAGACAAGCAAATCTGCTTTAAAAGATATTGAAGATGAACAAAAACCTCGTAAATATGAAGTAAAAAAAGATAAGAAAAAAGAAGAAGGTGAGAAGAAATCTGTTGTAAAAAAAATTAAAAGAATAAAGCTTGATAAAATAAAGAAAAAGAAAGTTCAGAAAAAAGTTAAAAAATCTAAGAAAGTGAAAAAACCAATGAAGAAAATTAAAAAGGTTGTAAAAAAACCAAAGACTAAAAAGAAAAAAGTCAAAAAAGTTGCAAAGAAAGTTAAAAAAACTAAACCTAAGAAAACTTCTAAAACTTTTCCCAAAAAAAGAGGTAGATCCAAAAAAAGAGGAAGGAAGAAGATATTTACTTGATAGTTAATAAAAGTTTTCTAATTGATATATATTATTAAAATATTTTAATTTTTTTATAGTAGTAATTATTAACTTTTTATTTGCAAGCCCTGTTATCCACTAACGTTCTCGCCTCGATTTGGCGAAGCGGGCCAACGGGGCCTCAACCTTTGTAAGGAATAATTCTATAGCAAAGGTTTCGGGAGGGATTATGTTTAGTGAAATTATTTCAAAAAAGTATCGTTGGTTTATCTGGACAATCATCATCATTGTTGTTGTTGGAGTTTCATTAACAACTTATGCTTACATTACTGGAGTTAATATTGAGGCAGAAACATCAGAGATTGTGTTTTCATTTCATGCTTCCAGAAAAGGTAAAATAGAAGTTGTCAGCAATCCAAAAGGAGCTAAGATTTATCTGGACAACAAAGATACAGGAAAGGAAACGAATGCTGAATTTACTGCAAAACCAGGAGATCATATTTTGAAATTGACTAAAGATGGCTATAAGGACTATATAGAAAATATAGAGGTTGAAAAAGGAGAAACTATTGAAGTTAATGCTATTTTAGAAGAAGGAGAAGGAATCACCGAAGCTCCAGTTGATGAAACTGCTGATTGGGAGACATATAGGGATGAGGAGTATGGCTATGAAATAAAATATCCAGAAGATTATACATTTAAAGAAGCGGAGACAGAAATGGGAGGTATGAGAGTTTCATTTTTTAGTAAGGAATTTATTGATTCTCAAGGGGAATATCCAGATATAAGGGTATCTCTTGATTCAAATCTTGGGTTAGATGTTGAATCCTGGTGGCGAAAAACACATAAGGATTCTGTTGATGTTGCGACTGTGACATATATTAAGGTGGCTGATATTGATTCTCTAAAGGTAAAAGATCCTCTTGGATTAATACCCCATACTGATGCTTTTATTCCTCGAAATTCAAAAATATACTCAATTAGTAGTACCGTTAATGATGGAATATTTGATCAAATGCTTTTTACTTTCAGATTTACAGAATAAATTATAGTTAATTAGGTTTTCTAGTTTGTTTATATATTTAAATATTTTTAAATTTTGATATGTAATTTTGATTTTTGATATTTGAATTTTGAATTTACAATAGTAATCATTGTTAACTTTTAATTTACAAGCCCCGTTATCCGCTAATTATTAATTAATTTAAGGGTCCCGTCATTCACTTCCAGTTCTCGCCTCGATTCTCGTCTCGATTTGACGAAGCGGGTTGACAGGGTCTCAGTCTCTGTAGTGAATGGATAACAGAGACTTCGGGAGAAAAATATGGAATTTAAAGATTTACCAAAAGTTTTATTTGATGAAAAAAAGAGAAGAGAATTTATGAGTCCAGAAAGAGTACTGGAACAGTCTGGTATTGAAAAAGGAATGAAAGTAGGTGACTTGGGCTGTGGAGAAGGATTTTTTACCATTCCTATAGCTGATGCTTTAAGAAATGACGGAGAAGTATATGCTGTTGATATTTTGGAAAGAATGTTAAAAGCAATTGAATCGCAAGCCACAGAAAAAGGATTATCTAATATTAAAACAATCCTTGCAGATATTGAGGTTTTAAGAGGTATAAAGATGGAAGATAATTTTCTTGATGTTGTTTTGCTTTCTAATGTTTTTTTTCAGTCAAAAGAAAGAAGTGGTATTGTAGATGAGGTGAGAAGAATTATAAAATCAGGAGGAAAATTTGTGGTAATTGAATGGAATATGGATGTAGATATTGGTCCAGACAAGGAAGATCGTCTTTCTAAAGAAGATGCTGTGAAATTAATCAACGAAAGAGGATTTGAATTAAAAAAAGAAATTGATACTGGCTCTTATCATTATGGATTTGTGTTTGAGAAAAAATAAAAATATTAATAAATATCAAATGCCAAAATAGAAATGACAAATGAAATCTAAAGTCTAAATGATAAATAATTTAACATTTTATAATTTGAAATTGGACATTGATTTAACCTACTTGCCGGCAGGCAGGCATTTGAGCTTTGAAATTTTGGATTTATAGTAAAGGTTTCTATGTTTTCTAATCATGCGCTTGTTATTCCTTTTATAGTTTGGATTATCACCCAAATTACAAAGTTTATAATTGGTTTATTACGTCTTAAAGTAGATTTCTCTCTTTTATTTAGTGCTTCAGGAATGCCTTCTACTCATACGTCTTTGGTGACATCTTTAACAACTGTTATTGGTTTAAAAGAAGGATTTACATCTTCTATTTTTGCTGTTTGTGTTATATTTGCCGGGATTGTAATGTATGATGCAGCAGGTGTTAGATATGCTGTTGGTGATCAGGCAAAAACTTTAAATGTGTTGATTAGAAGATTATTTAATGGCAAGGATCACCATTTTCAAAAATTACAAGAGAAGTTAGGCCATAAACCAATTGAAGTTTTAGTAGGAGCGATTTTTGGAATTTTTTTATCTGTAATATTAATGCAGTTTATATAAAACATATCAAAATTTTATTTTTGGAATAATCTATGCCAGATTTAAATGCTTTTTTTCAACCTGCCAGATTATTTGACTCTACACCAGGTTCTGAATTTAAATTCTATATCCATCTTCTTGTTATTTTTGGAGTGATGATTTTTTTGGCGGTTGTGATTTGGATTTTTGTAACTAGATTAAGAAAACATAATCCTGTTCAAATAAAATTAGGAAGAAAAGTTTATTATTGTCTTTTTGTTTGTGGAAGTATAGGATTTGTTCTGTTATTTTTTCGTTACCAAAATATTAGTTTTCTTTCTTCCAGATTTTTATTGCTCGTTTTATTTTTGGTATTTGTCATTTGGTTAGGATTTATTTTATTTTATTTTATTAAAAAATATCAAGATGAACTTGCTGAATTCCAAAATTTTGTTCGCAAGATAAAATATATGCCTAAATCTAGAAAGAAAAAGTAATTTTTATAGATAAATTGTATATTGATTTGACAAAAAATATATTTTGTAGTAAATTAAAAATGTAAGTTAGATTTTATTTAATTTACATATAAAAGTTCTTGTTATAAAATATTTAGTGTAAATTTCGGTTTTAATATATTTTTTAAAAACAAGAGAAAAACTCTTGAAGTTATTTTGTTGTAAATTGTATTATTTAACAATTGTAAAGTGGTAGGAAGTAAGTATTTGCTAAATGAAAATTACTTTTTATTTTTTGGAGAGTTTGATCCTGGCTCAGGATTAACGCTGGCGATGTGCCTAACACATGCAAGTCGAGCGATCCCGGTTTACCGGGAGAGCGGCGGACGGGTGAGTAACACGTGAGTAATCTACCCTTTGATGGGAGATAATTTTGGGAAACCGAAACTAATACCCCATAATATCCGATGTTACATCGGATTAAAGAAGCAATTTGTCAGAGGAGGAGCTTGCGTCTGATTAGTTTGTTGGTGAGGTAACTGCTCACCAAGACTATGATCAGTAGCTGGTCTGAGAGGATGATCAGTCACACTGGGACTGAGATACGGCCCAGACTCCTACGGGAGGCAGCAGTGAGGAATATTCCGCAATGGGCGAAAGCCTGACGGAGCGACATCGCGTGACCGAAGAAGGCCTTCGGGTTGTAAAGGTCTTTTCTCCCAGAAGAACTTCGACGGTATGGGAGGAATAAGCCACGGCTAACTACGTGCCAGCAGCCGCGGTAATACGTAGGTGGCAAGCGTTATCCGGAATCATTGGGCGTAAAGAGTACGTAGGCGGTCTGTTAAGTTTTTAGTTAAATTTCAATGCTCAACATTGAAACTGCTAAAAAAACTGACTGACTTGAGTCCATCAGAAGAAGGTGGAATTTGTGGTGGAGTAGTGATATGCGTAGATATCACAAAGAACACCAATGGCGAAGGCAGCCTTCTAGGATGGTACTGACGCTGAGGTACGAAAGCGTGGGGAGCGAACAGGATTAGATACCCTGGTAGTCCACGCCGTAAACGATGGGTACTAGATGTTTGGTGTATCGACCCACTGAGCATCGTAGTTAACACGTTAAGTACCCCGCCTGGGGAGTACGACCGCAAGGTTAAAACTCAAAGGAATTGACGGGGAGCCGCACAAGCGGTGGAGCATGTGGTTTAATTCGACAATACGCGAAGAACCTTACCGAGGTTTGAAATCTCCCGAACCCCGAAGAAACTCGGGGGTGCCTGTATGGGAACGGGATGACAGGTGCTGCATGGCTGTCGTCAGCTCGTGTCGTGAGATGTTAGGTTAAGTCCTTTAACGAGCGAAACCCTTGTCCTGATTTATTTTTTATCAGGAGACTGCCCTGGTTAACGGGGAGGAAGGTGAGGATGACGTCTAGTCAGCATGGCCCTTATGTCTCGGGCTACACACATGCTACAATGGCCAGTATAATAGGTTGCTAAGCCGTAAGGTGGAGCTAATCCTTTTAAAACTGGTCTCAGTTCGGATTGAGGGCTGCAACTCGCCCTCATGAAGTTGGAATCGCTAGTAATCGCCGGTCAGCAACACGGCGGTGAATACGTTCTCGGCTCTTGTACACACCGCCCGTCACACCACGAAAGTCAGTAATACCTGAAGCCCTGATGTTCATCGGGGACACGGTGGGGCTGATGATTGGGGTGAAGTCGTAACAAGGTATCCGTAGGGGAATCTGCGGATGGATCACCTCCTTTCTAGGGTGAATTAGAACTTCACATTGTGAAGTTCCATCCAGGTCTTTCTTACTTTCCTGCCACTTTATAATTGTTAAAGATTTATTTTATTGTAAATTATTAAGTAACTTAAAAATTAAAAGGTATTTTTTATGAAAGGGAAAGTTTTTATTTATATTGGTGCAGTTTTGGTTATTATTTGTTTCTTTTTACCTTGGTTGAATTTTGCTGGAGCAGAAAATATAATTAGCAAAAGTGGATTTCAAATAGATAAAAATGTTGTTTCATTAGGTGCAAGTGCTTCTTCAAATAGAGTATATTTAGTTTATATTATTCCAATTTTAGCATTATTGAGTGCAGGATTAGTATTTTTTTATTCTAAATCTAAAAAGAATATAAAAAGTATTGGATTGGTTGAAATTGTATTAGGAATTTTGCCATTAATTTTTGGAATTTATCTTTGGCTTAAAATTAGTAGGGCAGTAAAAGAAACTGCTAAAATTATTGAAGAAATAGGAACTGAATTCAAAACAGGAATAAGTGTTGGTATAGGATTATGGGGAACAGCATTAGGGTTTTTATTGATAATTATAGGTGGAATTATGTTGGTTCTTGAAAGACCAGAAGAGGTAATTTCAGAAGAGACAATAACAGGAACCTAAATGGCTTAATTTTCAAATTGTATTTTAATAGGTGATAATATCACCTCTTTTTTTATATAATTTTAAATGCTATAATTAAGTAAATTACAATAAAAATATAATTAATAATTTACTTAATTACGCTGAAGCGAAGCGAAAGCAATAATTAGCAATTACAATAAAAATATAATTAATAATTTACTTAATTACGCTGAAGCGAAGCGAAAGCAATAATATTGCAGATTTAAAAAATATCTGATTGGAATATTAAGATTATTTTATTTAACCCCGTAAAAATACTTTAGTATTTTTACGGAAGAGGAGGAAGACTATTGGAGACTGAAGACTTGATGTTAAATCAGGACGGAAATCGGAAGTGTCTTCCGACGAGGGCGACTAGCTCAGTTGGTTAGAGCGCTACACTGATAATGTAGAGGTCGGAGGTTCAAATCCTCCGTCGCCCACCAAATAAAAATAGGTAAAGGAGAAGAAATGTTTTCAAGAATTTTTTGGGGAATATCAGGTATTATTGTTGGTTTTTTGATGATTTATAAAAATATATCATTAGTTAATTTTACTGGAAAAAATAGTTGGGCTGAAAAGGTTTTTGGTTCAGGTGGCACCTTTACTTTTTACAAAATTATTGGTATTTTAGTAATAGTTATTGCTTTTTTATATTTAACTGGTGGATTAAACAATATTGTAGTGAATATTAAGTATTTTTGGTTTTAATTTTTAAAAAATGAAGTTCATGACTTCCTTTTTAAAGGGCGGTCGAAAGTCAAAATAAAACATGAAGGAGGAAAAAAATGAATCCAGAAAATCAAGAACAAAAACCAACTTCAGAATCTGAATCTTCAAAAGGTGCTTCATCAACTGGAATGGAAGAAAATTTAGCTGGACTTTTATGCTATGCTTTATCTTGGTTAACAGGAATAATCTTTTTAGCCATTGAAAAAGATAGTAAATTTGTTAAATTTCATGCAATGCAGTCAATAGTGACATTTGGTGGATTAACTGTTATTGGGTGGGTTTTAGGAATTATTGCAGGAGGAATGTTTACAACTTCATTGGTGACAGGTGGAGTAGCAGCTAGTTTTGGAATGGCCTCAATAATTGGTTTATTAGGTACAATTATTTGGATATTAACGTTTGTCTTATGGATTCTGCTGATGGTTAAAGCTTATCAAGGCGAAAAGTTTAAATTACCTATTGTTGGCAATATTGCTGAGAAATTTTCAAACAAATAAAATTTACTGATTTTAATTTGTTAAAAAACAGGAAATAGTTTTAACTATTTCCTGTTTGATATGATATAATTTGAGCAGGGCGAAAATTAAGATATTATTAATCTGATATATTTTTCGTTAAATTTATAAAAGATAGATGAATTTGGGGCCATAGCTCTCCGACGCTCCGACAGAATCGTCGGAGGTCGGAGTTCCGACTGGTAACGTCGGAATATTTGGTACCTGTCTGGCTAATGCAAGCATAGCGTTGCAGGCGGGGAGCGCCTGCTTTATCCTGAAAATCTTCGTGAGGGATAACCTAAACGACTAGATTTTTAAAATTCTGTTTATTTGTGTTTAATATTCAAGAGGGGCCATAGCTCATTTGGTAGAGCGCCTGCTTTGCACGCAGGAGGTGAGGAGTTCGAATCTCCTTGGCTCCACGTCGGAGTAAACTTCCAAACTTTCACCCCGAAGTCCTTCGGGGTTCTAACTTTCCGTTCACTCCTTCTCTTTCGATAAAATGCTAAAGCATTTTATCGAGTGAAATCAAAAAAACTTTCAGTTTGTTGCTCCTTTTCCGTAAAAATACTAAAGTATTTATTGAACAAAATATTAAACTTTTAATTTTGACCCTAATGTCCATTGGGGTTTTTTCTTTTCTTGACATTATTCCTTATCGTTTTATCATTAAATTAGTAGCACTTTTAGTGCATTATCATATTTCATTTATAAATTAAAAAGGAAAATGTTATTATGGATCAAATTATTCAAGAGTGGAGCAATGCTTTTTCTACGTCTTTAAAAGAAGTAGGCGGAAAAATTTTTCGATTTATCCCTAATCTATTAATAGCTATTGTAATTCTAGTTTTTGGTTGGCTTATTGCAGTTTGGTTGGGTAAGTTAGTAAATAAAGTTGTGAAAATAACTGGTTTAAATTCTCTATTTCAAAAGTTTAAAGTAGAAGATTTTTTGAAAAAAACAGGCTGGAAAAATGATGTAGCTGATTTTTTTGGTGTTTTAGTCAAGTGGATTGTTCTTATTGTTGTATTTGTGACAACTGCAGATGCTTTAAACCTTCATCCAGTAACTGATTTTTTAAACAAAGTATTATCTTATTCCCCTTCTGTAATTGCTGCAGTTGGTATTTTGCTTGTGGGAGTATTATTGGGTAATTTCTTGGGAAATGTTGTAAAAGGCACAGTAAAAGCAGCCGAAATTAAATATGCTGATGTTTTAGGAACAATTACTAGATATGTCATTTTGATTTTTAGTGTTTTAGCTGCTCTAATTCAACTGGGAATTGCCACTTCTTTAATTCAAATTCTAGTTTGGGGTTTTGTAGGTTCAATTGCTTTAGCCTCTGGTTTATCTTTTGGCCTGGGAGGTAAAGATGTAGCTGCTGAGATTTTAGGAAAAATAAAAAAAGATCTATCAAGAAAATAATAGTAAAAAAGAATAAAAAAATATACGATATTGAAGATTGTAATTATATATGTTGTAGTTATATATGATATATTTTTCTTTTTTAATATATTAAAATATAGATAATTTTAATAAAAGGAATATATTTTTTTGAATAAGAAAATTTCTTGACATTATATTTTTAAAAAGTTATAATAAAAATGTGTGGATAATTAAACAATGACATTTAAAAATATAATTATACATTGTTTAATAGTTTGACTCTTCGACTTCGCTCAGAACAGGTTCTTCGAATTCACTTTCAGAGCAAGTAAGCTCACTACAGATTACGTTTAGCAAAGCAGAAGTATCAATTATATAAGGAGAAAATGAGGATAATGAGAATAAAAATAAATAATCGAATAAAGGAAGGCGGTTTTTCATAATGACAGCAAAAGTTATTATATTTATGTTGTTTGCCGCCCAAATTTAGGCGGTTTTTTAAATCTTTATTTTCGTTTATTTTAGTTTGAAAATGGATAATTTTAAAAATATGCACTTTGAAAAATAAATATTTTATATTTTAACAAATCGATCACTTAATAAAGATAATTAATAATTGTTAGTCAATTAAGTTGAGTATCTAAAGAGCATATGGTGGATGCCTTGGCGGAAAGTACCGAAGAAGGACGTGGGTAGCTGCGATAAGCGTCGGGTAGTTGCTGACCAAACTTTAATCCGACGATTTCCTAATGAGGAAACTTTTTCATAAAGAAAAATCCGATTTTTAATCGGGTGGGGAACCAGGCGAACTGAAACATCTTAGTAGCCTGAGGAAAAGAAATCAATAGAGATTCCCTAAGTAGTGGTGAGCGAACGGGGAATGGTCTAAACTTAGCACTTTTCCAGTATAATGACTGTCTTGATTCTTAATTTATTTAAGGGAAGATAGTTATTATTCTGGTTTTACGAATAAAAAGTGCTGAGGGTTGCAAGGTAATTGCTGCGTTAGTTTTTTGTAATATTAATATTATAAAAAACTAACTAACTAAGTTCGTAAGCTTAGATGAAGTAAAAAAACAGGATTTTTAGTCAAATGATTCTGGAAAGGACAACCATAGAGGGTAATAGTCCCGTAGGCGAAAAAAATCTTGTCTTCATTGCAATTATTCTTAAGTACCACGGGGCACGAGAAACCTTGTGGGAAGCTGGGTGGACCACCATCCAAGACTAAATATACTTTCCGACCGATAGTGAACTAGTACCGTGAGGGAAAGGTGAAAAGCACCCCGGCTAGGGGAGTGAAATAGTATCTGAAACCATATGCTTACAAGAAGTAGGAGTTCCGGTTTACCGGAATGACTGCTTGCCTTTTGTAGAATGAACCAACGAGTTAATCTTAATGGCAAGCTTAAGTCCAATTATCGGATGCAGGCGAAGGGAAACCGAGTCCTAATAGGGCGAAATTAGTCATTATGATTAGACCCGAAACCAAGTGATCTATCCATGGCCAGGGTGAAGTTCCGGTAAAACGGAATGAAGGCCCGAACCTTTCTCAGTTGCAATTGGGAGGGATGAGCTGTGGATAGCAGTAAAAAGCTAAACGAACTTGGAGATAGCTGGTTCTCCCCGAAATAGCTTTAGGGCTAGCCTTGTAGTAGGTTTATGGAGGTAGAGCACTGAATGGGCCTGGGGTTTTATAACTACCATGTCCAACCAAACTCCGAATGCCATAAATTTTATCTGCAGGAGTCAGACTAGCAGGGATAAGCTTGTTAGTCGAAAGGGAAACAGCCCAGATCATCATCTAAGGTCCCTAAGTTATAGCTAAGTGTGAAAGGAGGTGAGATTACTTGGACAACCAGGATGTTGGCTTAGAAGCAGCCATCATTTAAAAAAAGCGTAACAGCTTACTGGTCAAGTGATTTTGCGCCGAAAATTTACCGGGGCTTAAGCTATACACCGAAGATATGACTTCGATTTTAATCGGAGGGTAGGGGAGCGTCCCACATTTTTTGAAGCCAAATTGTGAAATTTGGTGGAAAGTGTGGAAGTGCGAATGTTGGTATGAGTAGCGTATTGTTCGGTGAGAATCCGAACCACCGAAAGCCTAAGGTTTCTCCGGCAATGTTAATCATCCGGAGGTTAGTCGGTCCTAAGCTAAAGCCGAAAGGCGTAGGCGATGGATAATCGGTTGATATTCCGATACCATTATATATTTCTTTGACTTTAGGGGTGACACAATGTAGTAGATTGAGCATACTTTGGTTATGTATGTCTAAGTTTGTAGGGAGTGGCTCGACAAGTAAATCTATCGGGTCTGTTAATCCTGAAATACGAATGAAATCCTGAATAAGGAGATTCAATTGATCTATATTGTCAAGAAAAACCTCGAAAGTAGAATTTATAATGACCGTACCGCAAACCGACACTGGTAGGCAACAAGAGTATTGTAAGGTGATCGAGAGAACCCTCGTTAAGGAACTCGGCAAAAAAGCGACCGTAACTTTGGAATAAGGTCTGCCCCGGTTAATACCCGGGCCGCAGCGAAAGAGCCCAGGCGACTGTTTACTAAAAACACAGGACTCTGCAAAACCGCAAGGTGAAGTATAGGGTCTGACGCCTGCCCAATGCTAGAAGGTTACGGAAATCCCTGTAAGGGGATGACTTAAGCCCTAGTGAATGGCGGCAGTAACTATAACTGTCCTAAGGTAGCGAAATTCCTTGTCGTGTAAGTTACGACCCGCACGAATGGCGTAACGGTCTGGGCACTGTCTCAACGAGGGACTCGGCGAAATTTCAATACCGGTAAAGATGCCGGTTACCCGCGACAAGACGGAAAGACCCCGTGAAGCTTTACTACAGCCTGATATTGGGTTTTAAAAAAGTATTGTGTAGCGTAGGAGGGAGCTTCGGCGCCAATGAAACACCTCCCTTGCTTTTTTGAAATCCTAACCCCGATTTACTTCGGGGAACAGTGTCTGGTGGGTAGTTTGACTGGGGCGGTCGCCTCCTAAAATGTAACGGAGGCGTTCAAAGGTTTCCTTAGTCCCGATGGAAATGGGACTGAAAGTGTAAAAGCATAAGGGAGCTTAACTGTGAGACTTACAAGTCAAACAGATGCGAAAGCAGGATTTAGTGATCCCCTGATTGCTTGTGGAAGTGTCAGGGCTCAACGGATAAAAGTTACTCCGGGGATAACAGGCTTATCGGTCCCAAGAGTTCATATCGACGGACCGGTTTGGCACCTCGATGTCGGCTCATCGCATCCTCCTGGTGAAGTAGCCAGGAAGGGTTGGGCTGTTCGCCCATTAAAGCGGTACGCGAGCTGGGTTTAGAACGTCGTGAGACAGTTCGGACCCTATCTGTCGTGGGCGCGGAAGTTTGAGAGGGTTCACACCTAGTACGAGAGGACCGGTGTGAGGAAACCTCTAGTGTGCCAGTTGTCTTACCAAAGGCAATGCTGGGTAGCTACGTTTTTTTTGGATAAGCGCTGAAAGCATCTAAGCGCGAAGCCATCCTCAAGATTAGACTTCATAAGTTTTTAACTTAAAGATTCCTAGGAGATTACTAGGTTGATAGGCTCTAAGTGTAAGGTCGGTAACGATTTTAGCTGAGGAGTACTAATAAATCAAATACTTAACTTAGCGCGAAGCGCTAACACTGACAATTTAAATCTATGATTTTAATCACAATTATTTGTGGTTAGTCAGTGTATGCACTTTAGCGCACATTGACTAACAATTATTAGTTATCTTTTGGTTATTTTATTATACATTTTAAGTATAGTATTTTTGGTTCCTTAAGCGATGGGGAAACACCTCTTCCCATCCCGAACAGAGAAGTTAAGCTCATCAGCGCCGATGGTACTGTCCTGGCAACGGGATGGGAGAGTAGGTCGGAGCCAAGAATTCTGTACTTAAATGAAAATCGAAATTGTTGATTTATTATTTCTATTAAAACGTTTACTGAAAATTGGTAGACGTTTTTTTTATTAATATTATGTGTTTTTATGAAGTAAAATTATATGTTAAAATAAATTTAAAGAGGATCATATGAAAATAATAGCTGATTTCCATATACATTCAAAATATTCCCGAGCAACCAGCCCTCAGATGAATATAGAAAATTTAATAAAATGGGCAAAAATTAAAGGAATTAATCTTTTAGGTACTGGAGATTTTACTCACCCGGCTTGGTTTTCTGAACTTAAAGAAAAATTAGAGCCAATAGGTAATGGATTGTTTAAACCAAAAAATGTTCAATTTAAACAAACAGAGCAATTGAACAGTTTTAACAAACGAAATGATTTAACTTATTTCGTCCTGACTTCAGAAATTTCTTGTATTTATTCTAGAAATAATCAAGTATATAAAATTCATTTACTTGTTTTTGCTCCATCATTTGAAATAGTTGCAGAAATTAATAAAAAATTAGGAGACATTGGAAATTTATATGCAGATGGACGTCCAATTTTAGGATTGGATGCAAAAGAATTAGTAAAAATTGTTTTAGATATATCAAAAGATTGTTTTATTGTTCCTGCACATATTTGGACTCCGTGGTTTTCATTATTTGGTGCAAACTCTGGATTTAATTCTTTGCAGGAATGTTTTGAAGAACTTTCACCTTATATTCGTGCTATTGAAACTGGATTATCTTCTGATCCTGCTATGAACTGGCGAATTTCTGAATTAGATCAAATCGGAATAATTTCATGTTCAGATTCTCACTCACCTTCTAAAATTGGTCGAGAATCCTGTTTTCTTGAAACGGACTTAGATTATAAATCTGTTTGTGATGCTTTAAGTGGTCGAAAACCAGATAAATTATTATATACAGTTGAGTTCTTTCCTGAAGAAGGAAAATATCATTTTACAGGGCACAGAAATTGTAATGTTGTTCGGTCTCCCCAAGATACAAAAAAAAGAGGAGACTTGTGTTCAGAATGTGGAAAGAAATTAACTGTGGGAACAATGTATAGAGTGGAAGAGTTATCAGATAGACCAGAAGGATATGTTCCGGAAAATTCACCTTCATTTAAAAGTTTAGTTCCTTTGGAGGAAATTATTGCTGAAATTGAAGAAAAACAAACAGGCACCAAAACTGTTTTAGATGAATATCTAAAATTAATAAATTTATTTCAAAATGAATTTAATATTTTATTGGAGGAACCAATAGAAAATATTGAAAAAGTGAATTCTAAAGTTTCAGATAGTATAAAAAGAGTAAGGGAAGGTAAAGTGAATATTTCCCCAGGTTATGATGGGGTTTATGGAAAAGTAAGTATTTGGAAAGAGGGAGAGAAAAAAACAAAAGAAAAACAAATAAGTATGTTTGAATGAATTTCAAATGGAGTATTATGTCTAAAATATATATTGGCACTTCTGGGTATTCCTATCAACATTGGAAAGATATTTTTTATCCAGAGGATGTAAAACAAAATAAATGGTTAGAATATTATTCTCAACACTTTAACACTGTTGAACTTAATGTCACTTTTTATAGATTACCTGGTGAGAAAATTTTTTCTGGTTGGTATGAAAGAACACCAAAAGATTTTTTATTTGTTGTTAAAGGAAGTCGATATATTACTCATATTAAGAAATTAAATGATTGCAAAGATCCTTTGAATTTATTAATGTCCCGAGCGGAATTATTGAAAGAAAAATTAGGAGTAATCCTTTGGCAATTGTCACCGAGTTTTAAAATAGATATAGAAAAATTAGAAAAGTTTTTAATTATTAGTTCAAATTTGAAAGTTTGCCGTCAGGCATTTGAATTTCGCCATCAATCATGGTTTTGCAAAGAAGTTTATGATTTACTTAAAAAATATAACGTGGCTTTATGTATTGCTGATTCATCTCGTTGGCCTCAATCAGAGGAAATAACTGCTGATTTTGTATATTTAAGATTCCATGGCGGAAAAGAATTATATGGTTCTGAATATTCTGATCGTGAACTTAAAGTATGGGCAGAAAAAATAAAAAGATGGCAGAAGACTAAAGATATTTATGTTTACTTTAATAATGATGCTCATGGATATGCAGTAGAAAATGCCAAAACATTAAAAAAATTGACAAAAAGCTAATTTTAGATTTCTGGCTCTTTTTGTTTTTAATTGAAATGTTATAATAAAATTAATAAAAGTTGAAAAAAGAAAGATTTATGATTGCAGGTTCACATATAGCATTAGGTGCGGTAATTGGCGCCAAGACAAACAGTTTTTTTCTAGGAGGATTACTGTCTCTTGTTTCTCATTTTATTTTAGATAGATTCCCTCATCTTGATATTGGTTTTAGTGTCAAAAGAAATAATTTTAAACTTAAACCAATTCATATGATTGTTGGCTTATTTGATTTTTTTGGCTCTTTCTTTATAATTTTTCTTTTATTTGATAAATTTTCCAATTTCCATTTTATTCTTTTTGGATCATTTATGGCTATTTTGCCTGATATAATTGATATTTCCAAATATTTTTTTAAATTACCATTTTTATACTGGTATTTTAATCTTCATAATAGAATTCAAGGAAAAGAAGATAAAATTTTTGGAGTAATTTTCCAGGTATTAATAATTATTGTTTCTTTATTTTTTATTTATTATTAATCTATTAATTTTCATAAAAAATGAAATTATCTAATTCTAAATTTATTTTAGGTGGTGCAGCATTTTTAAATGGTGTATTGATAAAAAGTCCTCATTTTTTAGTTGTTGCAAAAAGAACATCAGAGAAGAAAATATCTGTTTCATCTCAAAAACTTGAAAATATTACTGTTCAATATAAAATTTTGAGTTTTCCTTTCATTCGAGGTTTGGCTCTTCTTTTGGATATTATTCGTCTATTGGTGGTTAGTAGAAAATATAGAAAAGTATTCAAAGAAGGAAAAGAAAAACTAAAATTTAAAAAAAATTTTTCACAAAAAATTGACTCTTGTTGGTTCATACTCATAGCTTTTACAATTTTGTTTTTTATCTTTTTAAAAATTCAAGATTTTGTAGGGAATCTGGAATTTATTTTAGGACAAGAAGGAATAATTATTGTTTCAGAAATTTTATTTTATTTTATTATTTTATCAATATCTTTGATATTTATTCGTTTTAGAAGACAAGGCATTATTTTACAATATCATGGTGCAGAGCATAAATCTATTAATGCTTATGAATCTGGAGCAAAATTGTCAGCAAAGAAAGTTTCTGAATTTTCTAGAATTCATTTAAGATGTGGAACAACACTCTTATGGTTTATAATGATAGTAGATGTTTTTTTACTTTCTTTTTTAACATATTTACCTATTTTGCCTCAAGGATTATTTTTAAATTTAATTTTAATAATTGTGTTATATTTTCTGCTTTTTTCAATATCTTTTGAAATAATGATGTTAGTTATAAAATATTCTTATTTTTGGTTGGGAAAAATTTTGTTATGGCCAGCTTTACAATTACAAAAAGCAAGTACAAAAGAACCTTCTTTAGAACAAGTTGAGGTTGCTTTATGTGCTTTAAAAGAAGTTCTAAAAAAAGAAAAAGGATATAAAAGAAGAAAAAAATGAGCCTGGAAAAATATTACAAAAAAAGGAATTTTACCAAAACCACAGAACCGAGAGGAGAAGAAAAAATAAGTGGAAAGATGAGATTTGTAGTTCATAAACACCAAGCGACTCATCTTCATTATGATTTTAGATTAGAAATTGATGGAGTTTTAAAATCTTGGGCAGTACCCAAAGAATTACCCAAGATTTTAGGCATTAAGAGACTTGCTCTTGCAGTTGAAGATCATCCTATAGATTACATTGATTTTCATGGGATAATTTCTAAAGGTCAATATGGAGCTGGAACAGTCGAAATTTGGGATTCAGGAAAATATAAATTAATAGATAGAACTGAAAATAGATTTGAATTTTTATTAACAGGTAAAAAACTGGTAGGGGAATATGTTTTGTTGAAAATGACAGGACCAAAATGGAAAAAAAATCATTGGCTGTTGTTTAAGAAACAATAATAAACAGTAAAAAGTTATTAGTTGAAAATTTGAGCAGTCAGTATAGTTATTGGTTGTGGAGTTATAGACATAAAAAAACCATTAACTATTTACTATAAACTAAACTGGTGGCTAGAACTAAAAATTATAAACTGATTTAGTTATTGGGATTTTTAAAAAAGGTAGTATAATATTAATAGAGACTATTAATATAGGAGATTAGTATGTCTATTAAATTTGAAGAAACAAATTTTGGAGAAGTTATAATAAATGGTCAGAAATATAGTGATGTTTTGGTAGTAGATGATAGAATAATTTCTAGAGATGGTGAACTTTTGAATAAACTTTTTGGTACTTTTCACAGGATTGCAGATGAGGAAATAAATCAAATAATAGAAGATAGACCAGATATTGTTATTATTGGAACAGGCCAAACTGGAGCATTACAAGTTACAGAAGATGTAAAAATAAAATTAGAAGATTCAGGAACTAAAATAGAAATTTATGAGACTCCTATAGCTGTAAAAAAATTTAATGAAGAAAAAAACTTAGGAAAAAAAGTTAATGCTTTAATACATACTACTTGTTGAGATATTTTAAAGACCAAATAACCCTGCCTGCCGGGCTCGCCTGTCGTTAGGTAAGTAAGCAGGTAAAAAACTAAATAATTGAATAACTAAAAAACAAAAGAATAATATTTGTTAAGTTATTAGTTAAATGGAAAGGAAATCTTATGACTGAATATGATTTAAAAGGAACAAAAGTTCTAATGATTGTTGCTTATCATAATTTTCGAGATGAAGAATATGAAATACCAAGAAAAATATTAGAAAAAGCTGGTGCTGAAATTGATGTAGCTTCATCATCTTTGGGTTTAGCCCAGGGCAAATTAGGAATGACTGTTGATATAGATATACTTTTGGAAGATGTATTGGTAAAAGATTATGATGCTTTTGTTTTTGTAGGTGGACCAGGAGCTTCAGAATTTTTTGGAAACAAAGATGCTATGATACTTATCAAACAAGCCGATGAAGATCATAAAATAATCGCTGCTATTTGTATTGCCCCTGTTATTTTGGCTTATGCAGATATTTTACATAATAAACATGCTGCAGTAACTCCATCCGAAGCTTATACTATCAAAGAAAAAGGAGCTCTTTATTCAGGTAAAAAAACAGAAGTTGATGGGATGGGTAATATAATTACTGCTGATGGTCCTGAGGTGGCATCTGAATTTGCTGATCTAATTGCTCAAGCTTTGGAAAAAGCAAAATCGAGAAAATAAATATTTGACATCATATTTGTTTAATGTTAAATTTAAATGTCTATTCTAAAGATAAAATGTTTAAAAAGTTAACTATTTACAAGAGTTTTGTTTTTATTTAAAAGTTAAAAATGAGGCTCTTTTTTTTAAAAAAAAATCGGAATTTCTTTGACATAAACCTTTTGGATCTGTATACTTAAATGTATTGAAGGAATTTACTAAGGAGGAATAATATTTATGACTATGCTGAAAGAAAATGATAGTTTAAAAAATAAAAAAAATGTTTATATGAGTGATTTACTTGATAAATATGATTATAATAATGAAAAAATAGATGAAGGAGATATTATTGAGGGAAAAGTTATTAAAGTCAGTAAAAATGAGATTTGTATAGACGTTGAAAGAAGAGGAATTGGAATAGTAAGAGGAAAAGAACTCTATGACATAAATGGAAAAAATGCTGATTTTTCAATAGGAGATAAAGCTTTAGTATATGTTATGCAATTAGAAGATGAAGATGGAAATATGGTTTTGTCTTTCAAAAGGACTAGTCGGGAAAAGATTTGGAGAGATCTTCAACAAAATCTTGAAAAAGATGAGATAATTTCTGTAAAAGTATCTGAAGCAAACAAAGGAGGACTTTTAGTTAAAATTGGAGAAGTTCCAGGTTTTATTCCAGCTTCCCAGCTTTCACCTGAAAATTATCCTAAAGTTAAAGGAGGCAACAAAGACGAAATTTTATCTAGACTTAAGAAATTATTAGGAACAAATATTAGAGTAAAAGTTATTGATGTTGATCAGCCTACAGGAAAACTTATTCTATCTGAAAAAGCAGCCTGTGTAGAAAAACGTAAAGAAAAAGTTTCTGGTTTTAAAATGGATCAAGTTATAAAAGGAAAAGTTACTGGTATTGTTGATTTTGGTGTTTTTGTAGATATAGGGGGGATTGAAGGTTTGGTTCATATTTCTGAAGTAAGTTGGAATAAAGTGGATAATTTAAATGATTATGTTAAGGTGGGTAAGGAAATAAAAGTAAAGATTATTAATATAGAAAATGATAAGGTATTTTTAAGTATAAAAAGACTAACTTCTGATCCTTGGATTAAAGCAATAAGCAAATATAAACCTAATCAGATAGTTGCTGGAAAAATTACCAGGATTACTCCTTTTGGAGCATTTATTAATATAGCTGACAAGATAGATGGACTAGTTCATATTTCAGAAATAACTACAAAACATATAACTAATCCTTCAGATGTGTTAAATGTAGGTGAAAAATTTGATTTTAAAATTCTTTCAATTGATCCAGAAAATCACAAACTGGAACTTTCATTAAAAGATTTAAAACAAAAATCTCAAAAAAAGGATAAGAAGTCAAAAAAAATATCAAAAATAGAAGAAGTTGAAGGAATAACACCTTCGATTTTACAAAAGTTAAAAAAAGCAAAAATTACTGATTTAAAAACTTTAAAATCTACTTCAGAAGAAGATTTAGTTAAAATTAAAGGAATTGGAGAAAAAAAAGCCAAAGAGATTTTAAGAAATATTAAAAAATTGAAATAGGGGTTTGAGTTTATGATTATCTAATAAAGTTTTTTTATTATTTTATAAAGTATATTAATATATATGAATAACCCCGCGAATGCGGGGTTTACTATAAGTATAAATTAACACGAATAAAATGTATAATTATTTATATCACTAATATTATATAAATTGTTATGGAGAGATTAAAATGATTAGTATTTCTGATTTAACTCAACAATTAAATATAAAAGAAAATGAACTTCTTGAATTAATTTCAGAGCTGGGTTTTGTAGCAAATAAAAATAATAAAATTTCTAATAAAAAAGCAGAGGAAATTATAAATGCAAATAATGTAAAAAAATCCACAAAAGTGCCCTCTTCCGCTAAAGATATGGTGGACAAGTTGGAGGGTAAACAAAAAGAAAAAGATGTAAATGTTTCGGACCAGGAGGTCGATTCAGAGCAAATAAAGGAAACAGAAAAAGAAAAACAGGAATTGATTGAAATTTCCTCAATTATTTCAGTAAAAGAATTTGCCGATATTTTAAAAGTTTCAGTATCAGATATTATTACAGTTCTTATGAAAAATGGTGTCCTAGTTACCATTAATGAAGAGATTGATTTTGAAACTGCAGCTATTGTAGCTTTAGAATTAGGATTTGATAATGTAAAAGAAATAAAGACTGAAGATAAAAAAATAAAAGAAAAAATAGATTTCCGTTTACAATCAGTTTTACAAAAAGAAAATAAAAAAGATTTGAAGATTCGTCCTCCAGTAGTTACAATAATGGGACATGTTGATCATGGCAAAACTTCTCTTCTAGATACTATATTAAAGTCTAGTATTATTGATTCAGAAGCAGGAGGGATAACTCAGCATATTGGAGCTTATCAAGTAGAAGTAAACTTAAAAGAGAAAAAGAAAAAATCTTCTTCAAAAAAACGAAAAATTACTTTTCTAGATACCCCTGGTCATGAAGCTTTTACGGAAATGCGTGCTCGAGGAGCTCATATAGCTGATATTATTATTTTATTAATAGATACTACAGATGGTATTAGGCCTCAAACTATAGAAGTTATAGATTATATTAAAAATGCAAAAATTCCTTTTATTATAGCTTTAAATAAAATTGATAGACCAGAAGCTGATCCTGATAGAATAAAACAACAACTCTCTGATTTAGGTTTAGTTATTGAAAAATGGGGCGGTGATGTTTTATGTACTCCTATATCAGCTAAAAAAGGAAAAGGGATAGATGATTTGTTAGAATTGATATTATTAGTTGCTGATATGAAAGAATTTAAAGCTAATCCAGATTCTCCTGCTTTAGGAGCTATTATTGAGTCACGGATAGATTATGGTAAAGGTCCTCAAGCAACAATTTTGGTTCAAAACGGAACATTAAAACAAGATGATTATATAGTAGTAGGAAAAACTATTGGTAAAATTCGAATAATGGAAGATTTTTTAGGAAAACGTATAAAAGAAGCTTTACCGTCTACGCCAACAAAAATTGCAGGTTTATCTTCTATACCCCATGTAGGTGATATTCTACAAGTAGTAAATAATGAAAAAGAAGCTAAATTAATTGTTTCTAAAATAGATCATCAAGAACATATTAAAAGTATAAAAAGATTGAAAAAAATTAAGAGTGATGAGATTAAAGAAACGATATCAAATGGTCAAATTAAAGAGTTAAAATTAATAATAAAAGCAGATGTCAAAGGATCTTTAGAAACGATATGTTCTAGTCTTACAAAGTTGTTAACTAATGAAGTTATAGTAAATATTATTTCTGATGGAATAGGTGATGTTTCAGAATCAGATATAATGATGGCTCATACTTCTTCTGCTTTGATTATTGGATTTAATGTTCAGGTAGATCGAGTGGCTAGATCAAAAGCTCGTTCAGAAAAAGTTAATATTTCTACTTATGATGTGATTTATGAACTTATTGATGATGTAAAAAAAGCTTTAAGTGATTTATTAGAGCCAGAAATAATACATATAAAATTAGGTAGATTTAAAGTAATGGAAATATTTCTAACCGGTAAAAATCAAATGATATTAGGGGGAAAAGTAACTAGCGGGAAAATAGAAAAAGGAGCAAAATCTAAAGTTTTACGAAATAGTCTGGAAGTTTGTGAAGGAACTGTATCAGATTTACGTATTCAAAAAAAGAGTGTACAAGAAGTATTAAAAGGGCATGAATGTGGAATTAAATTCGGAGGTGATTGTATAATTGAAAAAGGCGATATTTTAGAAGCTTATATAGTTGAAGAACGAAAAAGAACTTTATAATAATAAGTATCAAAAGTGTCACAAGTATTAATAGTGTCAAAGGATATATATAATAACTTCTGATACATTTGGATGTATTTGATACCTTTAACACTTTACGACCATGAGCCTATTTCCCCGATGATCATTGGGGAACGGCCCGTCCTGATCACTTTGTAATCGGGAATAGGGGAGTAAGAATGTCTTCTTTAAGATTGATCAAAGTTAATCAATTAATAAAGAAAGAAGTAAGTAAACTCTTAGAAAATGAGATAGAAAAAGAATTGGGCCTTATCACAGTAATTGACGTAGAGACATCACCTGATTTAAAACATTCTTATATTTGGATAAGCATATTTAATAAAGATAAACTTTCTCAAATTGTCCAAAGATTAAAAGATACAACACCTTCTTTACAAAAAATTCTTAATAAAAGATTAACTTTAAAATATGTTCCAAGAATTATTTTTAAGATAGACAAATCACAAGATTATGTGCAGAAGATTGATAAGTTGTTTAAAAATATTAAAAATAATTCAAAATCGGAATAAGATTAATATGAAGAGAATTCAATGAAAGGAAGAAAATGCAGAGTTTTTTAAATAAAGAAGATTATTTGAAAACCTTAGATTTAATTTCAAAACATAAAAATATTCTTTTAATTACCCATAGGAATCCTGATGGTGATGCTTTAGGTTCTACTTTAGGATTATATTTAGCATTGGTAAAGATGGGCAAAAATCCAAAACCTTTTTGCATTGATCCTATCCCTTCTAGTTTTTTATTTCTTCCTGAAAATTTTCAAATAATAAATCAATTTGATACTAAAAATTTTGATATGATTATTGTATTAGATTGTGGTTCACCATCTCAAATGGGATTAAAAGACGAAAAAGAAAAAGAAATTTTGAATTTTAGTTTACCTTTAATAAATATTGATCATCATATTTCTAATCCTAAATTTGGCAGTATTAATATTATTGAATCAAAAGCTGCAGCTTGTACTCAAATTATTTATAATCTAATTTTAGAATCAAAGATTAAAATTAATAAATATATTGCTACTTGTCTTTTGACTGGACTCTATACTGATACGGGTAGTTTTATGCATGATAATACAACAGCAGAAGTTTTAAAAATTGCTTCTGATCTTTTGATTTTAGGAGGAAGATATAATAAAATATCTTCTAATATTAAATTAAAAACAATCCCTGCTTTAAGACTTTGGGGTAGGGCTTTATCTCGTATTCAGAAAGATAGACAGCTTGGAATTGCTACTTCTGTAATTACTAAAGAAGATCTTTCTGATTGTAGGGCTTCATATGATGATTTATCTGGAGTAGTCAGTTTGATTAATACTGTTCCTAATATAAATGCCACACTTCTGTTGTCTGAAAGAGAAGGGGGCGAGATAAAAGGAAGTTTGCGTTCTGAAAAAGGAGGTTTAGATGTTTCAAAAGTGGCTGCTGTTTTGGGTGGAGGAGGTCATCCTCGAGCTTCTGGTTTTTCAATTAAAGGAAAATTAAGAAATGATGGAGACGGTTGGGTTATAGAAAATTAGAACTCTGTACTTATAACAGAATATTTTAAATATTAAAAAATATATTGCAGATGCAATATATTTTTCTTTATTCTTTTGGAAATTATATCGATAATTTTTTACTCTAAGATTTCTTCAATAATACTACTGTTCCCTTTTAAAAAATCCGAAGAAAACATTACTTTTTTCCCTTCTGGTTGAATGTTTTCTATAATTAAATATCCTTTCCCACATTTTACTGCCATTTTGTTGCCAGAAGTTAAAAATACTTGTCCAGGCTTATATTTTGTGACATGTGACATATGATATGCAACGGGGGGCAGTATTTTGAGTATTTTTTTTTGTTCTGTATTTTTTGTCTTCTTTTCCCAATATGTATAACTCCCAGGCCAAGGGAAGTATGCTCTTATTTCTTTTTCAATTCTAGAGGAAGATTTTTGCCAATCTATTTTTCCGTTTTCTTTTTTGATAATTTTTGTATAGGTTGCTTTTGAATCATTTTGTAATTTTATCTTGATATTGCCAGATATATATTTTGGTAAAGTTTCAATTAATAACTGTACTCCTAACTTTGAAAGCTTGTCATTTAAGTTTTGTGTTGTATCTTTTGTTTTGATATTTAATAAATTTTGAGAAATTATATTACCAGCATCCATTTTTTCATTCATTTTTATAATAGTTGTTCCAGTACTTTTTTCACCATTTAAAATTGAATATACAATTGGTGATGGTCCTCGATATTTAGGCAAAAGAGATGGATGAACATTAATACATCCGTATTTTGGAATTTGTAGAATTTCCTTGGGTAAAATTTGACCATAAGCAACAACAATAATTAAGTCAGGTTTTATCTTTGATATTTTATCTTTTATCTTTGATATTTTGTTTGGTTGTAAAATTGGAATGTTATATTTTTGAGCTTCTTTTTTTATCGGAGAAGATGATAAAATCTGTTTACGTCCTGTTTTTTTATCTGGTTGAGTAATTACAGTAGTCAGCAGACAATAGTCAGTAGACAATAGTTTTTTTAATATTGGGACAGCAAAATACGATGTGCCCATAAAAATAATTTTAATATTTTTTGATATATTCATATTTACCTCTATCCTAATCAAACCCTAATATTTATTCGAATATATCCTAATAATTGAAATATATTCGGATAGTGATTTTCCTGTTTGCCTGATGGTAGGCGGGTTAACAGGTGGTGGTTTGGATTTATATTTTTGGAAGTTTTAATTTAACTATTTCTCCACTTGGACCTATTTTGTGTAAAGTAGATAAGTCTTCTATCCGTTCAGTAAATAAGATCCCATTTAGATGATCAATTTCATGTTGTAAAATTCTACTTAAAGATCCAGAAGTTTTAATTTTTACTTTTTTGCCGTTTTCATTTATTCCTTTAACAGTTATATTTTTATGTCTTGGAACTATTCCCCATATATTAGGTAAAGACAGACAGCCTTCTTCATCTTCTTCTTTTTTTTCAGAATATTTAACAATTTCTGGATTTATCAAAACAGTTAAAGGAATAGATATTTCTTTTAATAAACTGTTATTTTTATCTCTATTATCTAATTCTATAACAATTATTCTGATTGATTGTCCAATTTGAGGGGCAGCTAGACCAGCACCTTCAACTTTTTTTAAAGTTGAAATCATATCTTTGATAATTTTTTTAGTTGAACTATCAATAGAACTAATTTTTTTAGCTTTTTTCTTTAATATAGGATTAGGAATAGTTATAATGGGTAAAGTCATAATTACCTCTGGTAAACTTAACAACCAAATAACTTAATAACATAACAATTGAATAACAATTATATTTTTAATTATTTAGTTTTTTGTCTGCCTGCCGACAGGCAGGTTTTTTTGATTGTTTAGTTTTTATAATAAGCTTTCTGGATCTATGTCTACTGTCCAAGTTGAAGGAACAAAATTTAATAATGAATGTATGTTTTTTCCTTTTATAATAATTTGATATTGATAATTTCCTTTAATTTTTTGAATAAAGCATGGTGTATGACCTAAAATTGATATTTGGTCTTCTGTCTTTAATTTTTTAGATTTAACATATAACAATTTATGTAATCTTTCTGCTTCTTGTTGAGATTGTTTTACATCTTTATGAGAATATACTAGTTTTATAAGTTGAACAAAAGGAGGATATTGAAGTTTCTTTCTTTTTTCAATTTCTTTGTTGTAAAATTCTTTAAAATCATATTTTGAAGCTTTTTGTATAGCAAAATTATTCGGGGAATAAGTCTGTAGAATGATTTTTCTTTTTGCAATTTCACTTAATTCTATAATCTGTCGAAAAGTTTTTTCTTCTGATCTAAAATCAGGCAGATTTAAAAGTATATCCAAGGAAATAATTCCTATAAGGTCTATTTTGGGCAGTTTAAATCTAGAAGTTAAAATTTGAGTTCCTATCAAAATATCTATTTTGTCTTTTTCTATTTTATCATAAACTTTAACATAGTCTTTTTTAGTTTTGATAATATCACTGTCAACTTGTAATATCTGAGCTTTAGGAAATATTTTTTTTACTTCTTGAGTAACTTTTTGAATACCAATTCCATAGTATCTAATTTTATGCCCTTGACATTTTGGACATGTGTTTTCAGGTTTAATTTTATAATCACAGTGATGGCAAATTAAATAGTTAAAGGAAGATTGGATATGAAATGTGAGAGGTACATCACAATTTTTACATTTTAATACATGACCACATTCTTGACAGATTATGAAAGTAGATTCCCCCCTCCTGTTTAAAAATAAGATAATTTTTTGTTTTTTATTTAAAGTTTTTTCAATTTCTTTTTGTAATTCTTGACTTAAAATATTTCTATTACCTTTTTTAGCCTCTGATTTTAAGTCTACGATTTGAATTTGCGGCATTTGTAGTAGTTTATTCTTTTTAATAATATTTAAATAGGTATTTTCTTTTCTTGTATTATAATATGATTCTACTGAAGGTGTGAAGCTTTGTAATACAACTGGAATTTTTTCTAATTCACTAAATTTAATTGTTGCTTCTTTTAAATTGTAATAAAAGTTTTTTTTAAATTTAAAATTTGGTCTGTGTTCATGATCTATAATAATTATACCCAATTTTTCTACTGGAGCATATAAAGCAGAAAATGAGCCGACTATAATATTGATTTTCCCTTCTTTTATTTTTTTCCAATTTTTGAATTTTAAATTAGAAGAAATATTACTATGAAAGATAGCAACTTGATTTCCAAATTTTTTTCCAATTTCAAAAAATAATTTTGATATTGAAGCAATTTCTGGTGCAATAATAATTATTTGTTTTTTTTGTTTTAATATTTTTTGAATAATTTCTGAATAAATTTTTATTTTTTCACTATAATTTATAGTATGCAGTAAAAAAACTTTTCTTGTTTTTTTATTTAATGATTCTTCTATTATATTTATTATCTTTTTCTCTTCGGAGCTTAAAGATATTGATTGAAATATTGAAGTTGATGGTTTAAGATTTTTTTCTTCAATTTTTTTATTTTGAATTTTGATTAATTTTTTTTCTTCCAAATTTTTAATTACTGTTTGAGAAGTTTTAAATTTTGAAATAATCTCCTTTAATTTTTGAGGTTTCCTATTTTGCATTAGAAACCAAATTATTTGTTTCTGTTTAGGGCTTTTTTTTAATTCATTAAATTTCATGATATATTTTTGTGAAGGTAAAATAGGTTTTATAATTTTTTCCGTTTTTAATTTACCTTCAGGTGGTAACATTGTTTTAATTACTAGACCAATAGGATTATGATAATACCAAGATATCCAAAAAGCCAGTTTTATAAAATTTTTTTTTAATGGAGAAGATTCAAGAATTTTTAAAATAGGTTTTGTTCTACTTATTATACATGTTTTATCAATCTTTATAACCAATCCTTTAATTCTTCGGGGTCCAAA
>SDBS01000747.1_pt1 | contig 32533 bp, 16 predicted proteins | sample 2277091 | NCBI WGS metagenome assembly SDBS01 (sample SAMN10404972, study PRJNA504765) | marine sediment metagenome | isolation source: marine sediment core GS10_PC15, 163 cmbsf | place: Arctic Ocean: Southern Knipovich Ridge | collected 2010 | reverse complement strand
GGCTTATTACTCGTCACGGGTCCATCTGGATGTGGTAAATCAACAACTGTTGCCTCACTATTGGAATGGAGAAACAGAGTAGATGAATGTCACATAATGACAATAGAAGACCCTATTGAATTTGTATTTGAAGACAAAAAGGCAATGATAAACCAGAGAGAGGTAATGAATGATACAAAATCCTTTTCGAATGCACTAAAATATGTCCTCAGACAGGATCCTGATGTAATTGTTATAGGTGAAATCAGAGATTTTGAAACAACATCCGAAGCACTGACTGCTGCAGAAACAGGTCATTTAGTCTTAAGTACCATGCATACGATTGATGCAACACAAACAATTGATAGAGTTATCAGAATGTTCCCTGCTCATCAACAACAACAGGCAAGGATTCATCTCTCAAACAATCTCCTCGCAGTTGTCTCTCAAATGCTTGCGAAGAAGAAAGACGGCTCAGGAAGGGTTCCAGTTACGGAAATTATGATAACCAATCCAACAATCAGGAACCTTATCAGGCAGGAAAAAACTTCACAAATCCCATCCATAATACAGATGAGTCAAAAACATGGAATGATAAACTTCGAGAGTTCTTTAACCACTCTTGTGAAAAAGAATATTATCTCGAAAGAAGAAGCTCTTTCGTTATCCCGAAAAACGGACGAGTTTGAAGAATCTGTTACTAACCAAAATTAATCCCCCGAAAAAATCCTCAACCGTTAATTCATCTTATTATAATAAAAAGTGCCGGGGCGCAGAATCGAACTGCGGACACCAGGATTTTCAGTCCTGTGCTCTACCAACTGAGCTACCCCGGCAACAAAATTCTAATAACATATTAAAGCAGGTACGTCAAGCAAATAATATCCAAAAACCCATATACCAAAATGGTCTTAGGTCTCATTGCTCCATGATATTTTCTTCCCTGAGTAGTTTTTCAAAATATGCACGGATAAGATCCCTGTACTCCTGTGGGTACTTCTCTCCTAATTCCCTGAGGAGGTCCTTTCTAATACTCTCTGTCTCACCTAAATCTTCAGGTAATGAAGGTGGATCTCTCCGCTCATCTTTCCCCGGACGTTCAGCAACTCTCTTCTTGCTAAATTCCCTCTTATGAACAGAACGTTGTGCATCAAGCATTCGTGAAAGAATTCTTTCCTCTCTTTCTATCAATTCTCTATCGACATTATACTCCATAAGATCCCTGGCAACTTCCTCCATTTCATCAGTTATCTTACCCAAATCACCAAGGATGTCACCATCCCTCTCTCCCAATCCCTCTTCAATTCTTTTCAGTCTTTCAGCAAGAGAACCCTGAAGTTCTGATAACCTCTGTAGTTCACGTTTCAATTCATAAGGGGTACTACCCGCTGAGGCATCAAGAGGAAATAACATCTGGGTTCCCTGATTGACTTGCATCTGACCACCTGAAATAGACTGCAGTTGCTGCAATAGTTGTGCCATGCTTCCACTACCACCCCCGGGTAAGTTCTCTTTGATCTCTATAAGTAAAAGAGCAGCAAGATTTAAGGATTTCATTGTTCTTCTTGCATAGTGTATTGAAATTGACGGGTTGCTCTTTAGGAGACTCTTAGCTGAAGCTTCAATGCTCGCTATCGCCCTTTGTAATTCCTCGTCAACTTCTGGTGGTACAAAAGGGATTTTCGATCTTAATTCTTCGATCTCTACGTGTGTTTTCAGGATACCATCCCTTATTCCATCCTCAACAGGAAGGATCTCATAATCTTCCTTTTCATCTCTGATATGCTCCATAATCTTTTCTGATTCTTCAGAAAGGAATACAATATCACCAATTATTGCATTAATCCTTTTCTCAATATCCTTCTTTCTCTGAGTGAGCATACTTGAGAGCCCAGCTGATAGCATATTCGACATCTTCGAGAAAGACTTGGCTGCTTCCTGCCCAAAGGTAAGCGATTGTCTTTCTTGACCTTGATCCATAGCTTTCTGAGTCTCCTTGAGTTGGGGAATGATATCGGATGCTAGGAGAGTTGCATTCTCAAGTGCTTCCCCTGCAATCGAATCACTTCTTCCAAGTTCCTTTGCAAGAGCATCCATTGCATCTCTTAGACTATGTAGTTCATCTTCCATCTCTTTCTCAGCTGATTGCAGATCTTTTAGTTTGTCACCTTCTATCCCCTTCATCTGTTCGTTTATCCTTCTCTGTTCGTCTTCTAATTCCTGAGCCTTCTCAACTATCTTTTCGAATCTTTCCTCCTGTCCTATCCTCTTCAGTATCTCAATTGTCCTCTCAAGTGCCTTTTTAATCTCCTCCTGGGAAAATATCATATTTTCCAGTACCCTGAGCATTTCCCTTCTATCCATTTTATTCAATGCCTTCTTCAATTCTTCAATACTCTTCTTGATTCTCTCGGTCTCTAATTCTTTCATCAGTCTTTCAATCTCGGACAGCTTCTCTCTTATCTCCGGATTACTCAGAAATGACTCGTTTATCCTTTTTGCAAGATCCTCCATTTCCTCTCTTGTTTTCTCAATATTCTCAATAAGTTCTTTCTCTTTTCTAATAATCTCTTCAGCCTTCTTCTTCTCTTCCCAGGAAAGGCTCTTCGATTCCTTAAGAGACTTTTCAAGCTCCTGTAGACCCTCTTTAAGATCCTCAAGTTCACTTGACTCTGTTTCAAATGATTCCTGAGCTCTCTCTCCCCCACTTGCAATCTCTCTGTATATCTCTTCTGCTGTTGGAAATCTTATTATATATGTTCTTGTCCTTCTCATTTTTGGACCTGATATAATATCGTTATCATAGACTCTCCCGTAGTATTTTAGAGTATCACCTGGAAATATTGGAAGATTTATTAAATCCCATCTGTGATTGCATAACATGCTTTTTTCTTTCGGCTTCGACAAGACAAGAATACTATTCTCCTCTTCGTCCTTTTCCCAGATAAGAAGAACTTTAGAGATACCATAGTCATCGCTCACCTCAAAAACAAGGTCAAGTGCAAATTCCTGGGGAAGCTCAATGTCTTCTCCTGGTTTAACTATCTCAATTGTTGGGTATTCATCCTGAAAAGAGAACACATGGAACAGAGACTTCTCCATATTCCTCAATCCTCTCTTACTCAACAGGTCTATCGTAAAGGTCATTGTTGTATCAACATCAAAATTACCGTTAAAGGTATATTCATCAATCCTAAGATTCACCTCAGTTGAATCATCAAACTTGAGCTTTGCATCTCTAACAGACTGCGTGCATTTACCTGATATTTCAACTCTCGTTCCCTTCAGTGCATATATGTCAAAATCGACGGTCTTGTAGCTCTTTTCATTGGTATAAGGTGGATAATGCAAAGTAAGAGTGACATTCTCTATCCTGGGATGTTCAACAACTTCAACAATGTAATCAGGTGAGAAAGTGTCAGAGAATTCTATGTGGTAGGTGAAAGGTTTTTTTACATTCTCTATGCTTGCTGTGAAAAAGTTTTCACTACCTTTATGAAGAAATATCTTTTTATCTTCAACAACAATTACTGGTTTGGAAACACGCCCAATGATAGACTGCAATGAAACACTAAAGTCTCCCCCTTTCTCAACATAACCACTTCCTGGTTGAACAACAAAAACTGGAAGGAAAACATCCTTCTCAAAAAGCACTCTCGCAAACGAAGTAAAGAACCTAAAAGGTGATAAAGCAAAGAGAAAAAATATAGAAATCAGGAGTAGATAGAGTACTCTAAGACTCTTTATGTGTTTCGTTGCCACAATTTGAACAATCGGTATTGAATCAAGAGTCTCTTTTACATCCTTAATATTTGCATAAATAAGCTCTTTAGAGAAGTAAGGATCCTGAGGAGAACACTCAAATGCGGCAAAAAGTCTTCCTTTGAAAACTGGATAACTGTTTTCCAAATACTTAACGATGGATCCTAACCACAAAAACTTTCTTGTGCCTTTAACAAAGAAGAACAAAAAGACAATAGGTACCAACAAAAAAGAAATTCTTATAATAACTCTGTTAACCTTAACCAGGTATACAATGTTATCAAGAAAAATAATGACAATAACAAATGCGGAACTAAAAGAAATGATAAGGAAAAGAAAAAAGAAAAAGGATGATAATATCTTTCGTGTTCTGAATGATTTGAGCTTTCTTTTTATCTCAAGAAAGATTTTTCTATAACCTTCTTCTCTCACTAATCTTGTATATGGATTTTGTCTAAATGTGGAAGTGGGAATTCTACTCTAAAAGGTTTCGTCCTCTTTATTCTTTCCCATAACTTAGATGGAACTGAAAAATAGACACTGACAACTTCAGGGTCAAACTGTGTTCCTAAGCCGTTTTGGATCTCTAAATTAGCATCCTCAAAGGAAATAGCCTTTTTATAAGGTCTATCAGAAGTCATTGAATCAAAAGCATCTGCAACACTGAATATCCTCGCGTAGAATGGAATACCATGCTCTTTTTTCCCGCAAGGGTAACCACTTCCATTCCACCACTCATGATGATATAAAACGATATCATTCGCTTCCTTTAAGAAATTTATATCTTTTACTATTACATAACCGACCTCTGGATGTTTCCTCATTACTTTCCATTCTTCTTCTGTAAGCTTCGCAGGCTTAAGCAGAATCTTATCAGGAACACCGATTTTCCCAATATCATGAAGTATGCCACCCCAGTATACATATTTCAATTCTCTCTCAGGAACATTCAGCCTCTTTGCAAGTTCCACTGCATACAGAGCAACACGGAGTGAGTGATACTGGGTTTCTCTTTCCCTGAAATCAAGAGCAGAAACAAGTGACCTCAGGGTTACATTATAGCTCTTCCCTAATTTTTTCAGGACTATATCCATCTCTGTAAAGAGCCTCTTATTTGCAATAACAACTCCCAGTTGATTTGCGAAGGTAGTAAAGAGACTGGTGGTTGATTCATCAAAAAGATTTGGTTTTGGCGATTGGAAAGAGAGAACACCTATAACCTTATCCTTAAACCTTATTGGAATACCAAGATATGACTGCATCTTTAAACCATAATTAGTAGGTTCTATAGGATATCTATCAACATCCTTCTTCAAATCTCTCCTTAATATGGGGTTATTATTTTTTAGTATCCATCTTGTATATCCATCTATATCACTTAGTTCAAGAGACTTCTTTGGTATCCTTATTCCCTCACAGTATTCAATCTCAAATCTAACAGACGAATCTCCTTCGTTATGTAGTGCAACACAGAATGTTTTTGCACCTGTCATTGAACTAGTCCTTCTGTATATCTTCTCGAGGAATCCATCAAGGTCTTCTGAGATAGAGAGTCCAACTCCTATCTCATAAACACTCGATAGTTCTGATAGACGATGTGTTAAGTCAGAGTGAAGCTTGGCATTATTCAGAGACGATGCGAAATGCTCTGAAATCGTCTCCATTGCTGCACGATCCCATTCACTGAATGCATCCTTTGGAGCGGACTGCAGAGATAATACACCAAAAACCTTGTTTCCAGAAATGAGAGGGATATCCATCTCCGAAAGCACTGCTTCTTCTCTGGGTAATTTTGAAACAAACATTTTGTTTTTCTCTGTATTGTTTTCAAGAATGCTCTTTCTGTTTGTTACACAAAGACCAAGCAGACCTTTCTCAACACTCTGACGAAATTCTTTTATCTTATAAGGAAGTCCTGAGTATCCTTTTAGAACCAAGTTCTTTTCTTCTTTGTCAAGTAGGTAAAGTAGGGTGTGAGCATAATAGAAATGACCCTGGATAACGTCACAAAGTCTCTGTGAAAGAGCATTTATGTCTTGAGTTTTATCAATTTCCTTTATCACTCTATTTATTAGTTCAAGATGCGCTGTTCTCTCTTTCGATTCCTGATATAGCCTTGCATTTTCGATTGCAATAGCTATCTGATTTCCAAATGCAGTAAGTATATCCATATCTTCTTTTGAATATATGTTGAGTTTGTCACTTTCAACATTCAGAACACCTGCAATCCTTCCTTTTACTGAAAGAGGAACTGCAATCTCAGACCTGATTTCTTTAATCTTCCCAATATACCTCTTGTCCTTTCTGACATCGGGGATAATTGCTGGCTTTCCCGTTTTTGCTACTCTCCCAGTTATCCCCTGCCCGAGCTTCAGTTTTAATGTTTCAAATTGTCTCTTTTTTGGACTAAAACTTGCCACAAGATTTAGTTCTTTTTCTCTCTCATCAACGAGCATAATTGCTGCAGTAGAACAAGAGATTATTGAAGGCAGCTCATTCAGTACTTTTTTATACAGAATCGACAAATCAAGGATTGAGACAATTGATTGGTTTAACTCAAGTAGAGCTTGTACCTTTTTATTTGTAAAGTCCATTCTTTCAAAGAGAATTGCGTTTCCAATTAGAACACCTAGTTCTCTACCCGTATTGTCAAAGAAATCAATTTCCTCCTTCTCAAATCTCCTCTTTTTATTTGATGCAACAGATAACACCCCAATAACTCTATTCTCAACCAGGAGAGGAATTGAGATATATGAACTGTATTCTAACTTTTCAATAATCTTTTTTGTGGTCCTTTTGTCTTTATAAGCATCTTCAATGATAATCGGTTCCCCAGTCTTTGCTACCTTTCCACAAAGAAGTTGTCCTATCTTCACACTTGTATATTTTTTCAGATAGCTTTTCGGAACACCGATATGGCTTTTAACCACCAGTTCTCCATTTTCTACAATACGGATAGTACCCCTATCCATTCCTAAGACTTCTATCGATTTAATAAGGACACTCTCCATTACATCTTTTATATTCAACGGATGAACAGCAGATGACGCAATATCACTGTAAGCTGAAAGAATACCTATTTTTTTCTTAAGCCCTTCTTTTAGTCGTGTCTGCTCTATTGAGATTGCAGCAAGGTTCGCAAAACATTCCGCCAGCACCTTATCCTCTGAAGAGAATCTCTTCGTTTTTCCGGTTACATCCAAGAATAGAAACCCCATAACCTCTCCTTTTAAACCAATAAGAGGAAGCGTGAGCGAAGAACGAAGATCATATTTCTTGACAAATTCCTTAGGAATTTTCCCTTCTTTCCGAACATCGAAAACTACAACAGGCTTTTTTGTTTTGAATGCCTCTTGTGCGGTTTTACTGAAGGATAGGGGAACCTCTCTGTTTTTGATCTTACTTTCATCTAAACCATAACATGATTCTCTAATAAGCATCATGTCATCATCAAGGGATAGGCTGTAAATAGATGCGATATCCACGCCCAGAAGTGAAACAGCTTCCTTTGATATTCTTCTCAGAAGCTCCTGACGATTTTCAGATCTTAACAGGTATTTCTCGATATTTACGAGTTTTTTTATAGATTTTGTATCAATTTTTCCCATTTTTATTTTTTGCTTATCTACTTAACTCACATTTTTATATTTTACCTGAAAAACTGTCATTGCGAGCCCTTCGATAGGCTCAGGATAAACTCCGCAGAGCTTGTCCTGAGTGAAACGAAGGATGGCAATCTCGTCTTTTAATAATGATACTCCAAATGACGCTCTTCTAATATTGGGAGTTAAGCAAATAAGCATTTTTATTTTTATTAATATTTAGTTTAATAATATAATATTTTATGCAATTTGTCAATACCTACCTATCTTTTCTTTTATAGAAAGCTCAATAATCACTAAAATCCTGGTGGACCAAATTCCAAATGATCTGACTACTTAACTCATATCTTCCAATAACCTTGAGAGGTGCAAGAAGAGTCCCTCTACCCAAAAAATACATTTTCCATCATCAAGGAGAATAACAGATGGTAAGTCTTTAATTCTTAAACGCTCCTCAGGGAAATCCTCTGAAACTACAAAGAGCTCACCCTTAAGAATACCCATTTCTTCAAGGAAACGTTCCGCTATTCCTCTCTTTTCGGTAGTTGCTAAAAGAAAAACCCTTCCTTGAAAGTTGTTTATTGCACCATGTGCATTCTTTAACGTTGACCTTGATGCTTCAGACTCCGTATCGAAAACAAAAATTAAAACCTCCTCCTTCTCGAGTTCTTCCTTGTTAATACCTAATTCTTCTGAGTCTAAACCCTTATACTCCCTCACTATCAAATCACCAGGCTTGACTTCTTCAGGAATACCGATTTCTATAGCAACCAGCTGTGTATCTATCCTGGGTATCACTCTCTTTATCCTTACATATGTATCCCCAAAACCATTTCTCCATCCGGTGATACTGTAGGCAGGATCCTCATCGAGGGTAATAACTACCTTTCCTTCGCATGTATCGATCGGTGGATCAAGCCTCTTGGGATACTCCTTGAATCTTGTTATGCTGTAATCGTAGTAATATCGCTGTTTTTCTGTAACATCCTTTCCATTCTCGTCAAATCTCAAAGCAGTCCAGAGTTTTTTGCCATCCTTTTTCTTCTCATCGAAACTCTTTTCTCTCCATTCTTCATCCCAATACTCTAGGGCATCATAACTCCATTTTACCCGTGCTGGAATCCCAATACTTCTCAAAATTCCTGCCATAAAAATATATCTTTCCTTATCTATTCCACTTCTTGTTTTATAAACGTCACCGGGATTCTTCATTGGTCCAAAATATCCTGTCTCCTCAATTTTCTCAATCTCCCTCTCAATCCACAAGAAAATTTCTTCAACGGCTTTGCGAGAGTTTCCTTTTCTGAAATGCAGAAATTCAGATTGAATCCCTTTTCTCCATACTCCAATCTGCTCAAATAAAATTCTATCGGATATAAGATACTCTTCGAGGATAGAATCAGGAATATCCACCTTAGCAAACTCCTTTGATTTCAGAACCGCTTGAAGTTCTCCCTTGAGATCTGTTGTATCATAGCTTACAATATCCTTCGCATAAAGCGAGTTGAAATAATCAATAAAGATTTCCTTCTGTATATCTGAAAGTCCTTTGTAAAAAGCAAGTAAAGATTTTGCTCCGCCCTTTGCATTATAGAAGATATTGACGAGTTTTTGACCCTTCTCATCCAATATAGAAGCAATCGAGCTATCTACAATGTTAATTTTACAGAAGTGTTGATTCTGTAGTAATTTCAGAGAATCTCTGTTTGGCTTATATCTGGGTTCTTTCGTCTCTTTCTCTATTCTTCTTGTATAAATCCAGAAGGATGTATCTGGGATCTCCTTTTTTGCAATCTCTATTACAATAGTATCTATTTCTTCAGAAGATGGTTTCCACAAATTATAACCTATGAGAGAATCTTTAGATGCGTAAACGAAAAGGTCTGTTTTTCCCACAACGAATTTGACAAAACCATCTTTGTCTGTCTTTTTTAACCCAACAGGCGGAAGAGAGGAGTAGTTATATACACATATTGCAACCGAAACACTTTCAATCGGTGAATGACTCGCCTGTACCTGGATAGATAGTTCTGTAACATCTGAATAGTTGGGGGTCGTATTTATAACAGTAAACCCTTCCTTTTTCTTATATACTATCTCTTCCCCAGCTTCAATCTCTCCATAGATGACTCCCAAAATAATTGCAGCCCTCTTTGAAGCTGTTCCAAACCAGGCATTGTCCAAATCAGTGGGTTCACCACCTCCGATAGCATACCATTTCCCATCAACCCATACTTCAACCCATGCATGATTGCTGTTCGTGAATGGCCACCAGGGTGAATAGACCTTTCTTGCAGGAATAGAAACGGTTCTCAAAGCCTTCATGCATAAAATAGCCATTTCCTCACACCTTCCGAATCCCCTTCTTATTGTTGTAAGAGCATTCTGATCCCACCTCATAGTCGGTTCATACTTCATCCGCGTAAATACCCATTCATTTATGCGAAGAACCGCTTCCCTCATATCCTTTGTATCATGTATCAAATCATAAAGAGAATCAACATAGATGGCTGTGAAGTTCTCCAAAGGCTCCTGACTCACACGGTGAGGAAGTATATGGTGAAAAAAAAGAAAATCATCTATTTTGCTTTTCCATGCAACTCTCTTCAAATTCTTATCCAGTGCTTCAAAGTAAGATATAAAATCCTCTGATTTAAGATTAACAAGATCAACATCTGACATCGAGGAAAGGAGGAATTCTGCCCATTCCTCATATCCCTTTTTTTCCGCCTCTTCAATGAGTTTCTTAACCTCTTCCCTATTATCCCCTGCTTTCTCGAATACTTTCTCCGTCTCCATCGAATGGGCATAACCACATAAAAGCAAACTTAATAAACTAAAAAATACAATTTTCATGTTATTATTATAATGGAAATTTTATAGAAAGGCAAGGGAAAAAACATTAAATTAAGATTGAATGGCAACCGCGTAATAAAGCTATTGGGTTATTCCCCACACGGTAGCCGCAGGCTTCAGAGACTGTACCAAAATGCCGCTTTTAGGTAGGCGCAGGCTTTAGCCTGCGAACTTAACTCCTTATTGTACAATAAATTACGCAACCTAAAGGTTGCGGCTACCATATGAAAATTCACAATTTGGCACATCCTCTTCAGCCTGCGTTCATTTGTCATTGCGAATACGCTTTCATAATCGCAAATGAAGCAATCTAGTTTTTCAAGTTTTTCTGGAGTGAATTAACTACTTTAATTTCCTCTCCTATAACGAAAGATTATCTTCCTAAATTTTCTTCTCCCTCGAAGCCTGCCTACGCTAAAGCTTCAGCAGATTTTTGTCCGTCGAAGTCTTGACGCAGACGGAGGAGAAGAATAAGATGAGGGTGATTTATGTAGTGAATCAAGCAAACACTTACAGTTCTTCCCATGTTTTCTTAACTATTTTTGCTTGCTTAAGTATTCTTGAGAGGAGTTCCTTACCAATATCATTCTTATGAGGGTTAGGAAGTCGTAAAATAATTTCATCTTTTATCATAAACTGATGTTTCCTCCCAGAGTAAGGACCTTCAAAACCTAAAACTCTCAAATAATGTATCAACTCTTTTCTCTTTATAGGTCCAAAATGTGGCATTAAATAGCTTCTTTGATTGTCAGTTCAATTCCCTCAACTGTTGGCAAAGGTAGGTTTCGTGATATTTTAAAGAAAATCCATTCCTCCAAAACCTCTTCTAATTCATTATGGCAAGCGTCCAGGGTATCTGCATTAGCATAAACACCATCAAAAGCAGGAATCTCTCCATAGAATGTGTTGTCGTCAGAAAGGATTTCATACTTTGCTTTTTTCATTGCTGCACGAATATACTCTGTTAACATACCGCTTTTCTCCTTTCGTCTACCACTTAGTGGAATCCTTAATATTTTTTCACTCGATTTCTTGTTATCTTCTTATATGATTTAATTAAATATAAACACTTTTTTATAAAATGTCAAGGAATTTTAGTCACGGATGGTTATATTCTAAATCAAGACTTAAAACTTAAGACATGAGACCAAAGAGCCACGTATTTCTGTAGCAGCAGGCTTGCTGAGGTTTTGAATAATTTTATTGGAGTGCAACGTCGGTGTCGTTGTGATGACTTGTTTTTATGGAGTGCAACAACTCCTGTTGTTGCAGTTGATGTAAGTTGTAGGTATAAATTCAATTCGTGCATTTTTTTGGGGAAATCAAAAGTTTACTCCTGTCTCCGTTACATTACCCATTACCTATTTATGAAGATGTCAAGACTTTTGCGATATTCAGCTTATGTTAAATGTTGTGACCTGACCCCTATTCCTTCCCTGTTTTCTACCTATTATGTGAAATATAAAAGTCAACTTACTCACACCCTAAATCTTACTTGTCCGCTAGAAAAAAGAAATGAAACATTTCTGTAAGTCTCTAATGGGATATCTTAGCCCGACCCCATTTCCCTTTACCAACGGCAATTTAAAGTTTTCGAAAGAATTCCTAATTGAAAATTCAGACTGATATAATAATTTTTTATATTGATGTTTCATTTCTTTTTTTCAACATCCTTGGTAATGATTTAAGTTTAAGCCTTAACTCTTTCTCTGAAGGCAATGCCAATTTATATTTGGAGGCAAAAACTTTGTTGCTTAATCCTCCCAAGATATATTTGGCGAGAATATCATCTTTCTTGGCGCTCAGGATAAGACCAATTGGATCATTTTCTCCCTCTGCTTTCTCGTTCTCTTTGAAATAGTTTAGATAGAAGTTCATTTGACCAATGTCTGAATGGTCAAGTTCACCAGTCTTTAAATCTATCAAAACAAAGCATCTCAAAAGACGGTTATAAAAAACCAGATCAATGTGGTAATGCTTATTGGCAATGGTTATCCTTTTTTGACGGGCAACAAAACTAAAACCTTTACCCATTTCTAAAAGAAAATATTGGAGTTTATCAATAATTGCTTGCTCTAATTGGCTCTCAGTATAAGATATCTCTTCCTTAAGATTAAGGAATTCTAAAATATAAGGGTCATTAATTGCATCTTCCGGCTTCTCTATAATCTGTCCTTTTTTTGACATTCTCATTACCGCCTTCGTATCTTTACTTAGAGCAAGTCGTTCAAAGAGCATTGAGTTAATCTGTCTTTTAAATTCTCTTACTGACCAGTTGTTCTGGATTGCCTCTTGCTCATAAAAAGAGCGAGCAAGGGGTTCCTCTACTTTCAATAATTCACAATAATGGGACCAAGACAACATCAGTTCAAAAAAATCAGACACTGTCTGACTTTTTTGAGATTCGTCAGACAGTGTCTGACGAATTGGAAATGCTTGATAGAAAAGTCTCATCATTTTTAAATTTGTTGGTGAAAATCCTTTCCCAAACTTTTGTGTCATATCCTTAGACAATTTTTCTAATAGCTTTTTACCATACTTTGCCCGACCCTTTCCTTTCTGCTCAAACTCCACAATTTCTCTTCCAATCTCCCAGTATGCCAACACTTGAACTTTGTTTATCTCTCTGACTACTTTAGATTTTGCTTCAACTAAAATCTTAGCAATTCTGCTTATCAAGTTATTGTAAGTTCTTATTTTTATATTTTTATTTTCGTTTTTTCTAAAATTCACTTTAAAATCTCCATCCACAACTGGTGTTCTATTTTTGCTTTGGTTTTTGAATCTAAAATTGATTCAAGAAGCTCTGGGAAGCTCAGAGTCAGACTTCCAGATACGAAATAGAGTTCCTCTATTTTTCTTATTATTTTGCACCTATTCAATTCTCTCTTCAATTTAGTGATATTATATCTAAGTTAAGCAAGAATGTCAAGATTTTTGCGATATTGTGATCGAGACTTTGCTAAAAAAACGGGCGCTGTCCCTAATTCCCGCTTGCCTCGTAGGATATGACTATATCGTATCGTGGTTAGAGATAGGGTGCGTTTAATAAACGCACCCGTTTGACTTTAATGGGATATCTTAGCCCAATCGCATTTCTCTAGAAGTAGTTATCTCTGATGGGATCAGCTTTATCTCTGAATCGTTATCTTTTTTGTTTGTGAATATGTACCAGTTTCAAATTTTGTGAAGTAGATACCAGATGCAAGAGAACCAGTATTCCAGTGCACAATGTGTTCTCCATTATTCTGTATCCCATCGTATAAAGTTCTCACTATCCGTCCTGAAATATCATAGATTCTCAGAGTAATATGTTCGGTTTCCGGTAATACATATTTGATATCTACAAATGAAGAAGTGGGATTCGGATATGTCACCAGGACATAGTGCTCCTTATCAGTTTCCTTATCCTCAGCTATTGCAGAGGTTCCGACATCAAAGACGTAAATTGAATCATTTGTCCAGCATGAAACCCACAAGTAGCCAGATACAGAATCATAGGCAAGTCCACTTGGATAATAAGCTGGATCAGCTGCCCATTGACCAATCCAAGAAGTTGTTGCAAAATCCCATTTATGGACCAAATTGGAACCGTAGTTACCATCGCTGGTCCACAATTGATGACCAGTACTGAATGGAAGATATGCTAAACCACAAGGAAAGATATTTGGTGAGCTGTAGTCACAGATAATCGTGTCAATCTCAGTACCTGTAGCTGTGTCAATTACTGATATGATTGCATCCTGTCCCCTGACGCAATACAAGTTTTCTCCATCCCAGGCTAAATCCCTGGGTAATTGATTAGGGGAAGCAAACGATTTAACAGCTGTCATCGAAGTTGTATCGATCTTGTAAATCGAATCAGTTCCATGATCAGAGTGCCAGAGATAAGATCCATCCCAGGTTAAACCATTAGGATAATAATCACCCGGTGTGGTGTATGAACCAAGAATTGCACCGGTATTTGCATCCAGTTTATAAATCTTTGGACCATTTACACTATTACCATCTCCATTATCAGCAGACCATAAGTATGTGCCATCAAATGCTAAACCACGCGTTGCACCATCTGGAGAAGGAAATGCACCGACGAGTGTCTGATTGGGTATTAGAACAGGTCTCTTCACTGGTTTGACTACCACCTCCTTATCGCAAGAGGAATCATACTCAGTAACCACTACGTTAGATGCAACGAGAATAAAAACTCCAACTAATAAAACACACATCATTAATAATTTATCTCTTGTCATTTTTATCTCCTTTCTTTTCTCTAAATTTTCGCTTAAGTTCATTCTATTTTACATAAACACCACCTTCTTTCTTCTTTGAAAAATAGTTTTTCCTGTTGCACTATTTTGAAAACTCTATCAGAAATCTATCAGAATGTCAAGATTTTTGCTTCCCTTCAGCTGTGGTGTGATGTGTGAAGGAATTTATCCTTTTCCTCCCTCGTCCTTCGTCTATCGTCCCTCGCCTGCCCCGTAGGCTTGCCCTTCGGGGTTCATCGGAGTAAATGGCCTGACCCCACGGGGTGGGCATAACCGCATTTGCTGTTTATGAAGATGTCAAGATTTTTGCTTCCCTTCAGCTAATGTGAAATGTGAAGATATATCCTCCGAAGCCTTGGCGCAGGTGGACCTGCTCCCTATTCCTGTTCTAGAACACAACACCTAGTGTAACCGACAGCGAGCAAATCGAGCGTCCGGTTGACACATTCGTTAGCTTTTGTCTGCATTATATGTCTTAATTAAATATAACGACATAGAGCCAGATAGATTTACAGCAAGTTCAGCGTGGCGTGGCGCAGGTTTTACTTTCCTTTTTCCTTTACCGTGGGCATCACCAAGTCGATTCCTTAGTGCACCCAAGCCATTTATAATCCCTGAACAACTACCGAGTATCTGCTTAAAAATAGCTTCCGTATATTGCGATGGTGATAGCTTTAGTTCTTTAGCTGTTTTTTTATAAAGCTCTGGTAGTTCGATTTTATTAGTGTCATACACAATGCCCTTCTCATCTAGTATGTGTTTACAGACGCTTTCCAAGATTGTTCTAGAAATAGTGATAGCACCTTCTGGATCAGTAATTTTTCTTTCCAGTGCCTTTTGCCAAGCGCAATTAATCCCATCCTCATCAAATTTTTGAAGCACAGTGCTAATTGATTTTTCTGCAGGAAAGGCCTGCTTGGATTCACAATACTCGAGGAGTGGATTCATTTCATCCCAGATAAATCTCCTTCTTTCCACGTATGTACCAAATTTGTGCTTAATAAAATGCCAAAATTGAGAAGTATCCCTGTTTACTCTTACCCACCTTGGAACTAGGTCTTTAGTCGCCTGATTATCTAGAAAATACTTTCGTAGCTTTTCATAATCTTTGCCAGATCCACCACACTTATCCTGCGTTGCATGTCCAATCAGAGTGTCCTGAAAGAATTCAGCTCGATCATAATCATTTTCTAAATGTTCAAGTCCTTCCATTTCTCTCTACATGAGTAGGCACTATCCCCAATCTACTCCAATTCGTTAATCATTTGAAAACAAGTAGTAAAGTTCAATTGGACCTTTTATAGTTTCATGTCCTTTAAAACTGAACCTTATTATACGACTCGGTTTACCCTTTAGATAAGGGAATCTTTCCCATATTGTTCTTAGTACATTCTGCTTCAGACTGTACCCTTCAAACCTGTCTGCAGCGATACTTTGTGTGTTTTCATTGAGCAATATGTGTTTTTGCTCCGGGATATTTGTAAATCCTACCCATTTTTTCTCATTCTTATCTGTTTCAAATTGATAATAAACTCTAATATCTTGATCTTTTGAGGTTAGATTTATGTTAAGACGAAACTTCAATTTCCCAGTAATTTTGAAATTCACAGGAATATATTTTTTAATATCATCTTTAATAACTTCAAGAATTAATTCCTTCTCAGCTTCTCGTTTTATTTCGGCTGCTCTTGCTTTAGGGGTGGATTTTCTTATTATTTTTTTGCTTACCTTTGTCTTTTTTCGACCTTTTTTCTTTGGCTTTTCCAAATCAATCAGTAGCATCTTATAACATTTCCTAAATGCATTCGCCTCTTTTCTTTTATCCTTTTGATTGCTGTCAAATAAATATGGAAGATCTATATTGCAATGAATGAAACCTTTGAGTTTTGTTGTAATACAGTTCTCTACAATTGGATAACAGATTACATCTTTCAGACTTTCTACATACCCTATTTCTTGATTTACCCACTGGTTTTTAATGGAGTTTTTTGTGAGAATTGGTACAAAATATTTAGATTTCTTTATTCCGTTCTTAACTTTATCAGAAAGCGGCTTTAATACTGTTTTTTCTTTAGCTGCGATAACAGCCCTAAATTCTTTTGTCTTATCAATTGCCTTTGCAAATGCTTTCATCTTATTATTGTCTTTTGTGCAATAACTTATGAAAATATTGATCTTCTTTTTTCTCATTGTAAGCTATTTCATCCTTGAGTATACGCAGGAATTGTTGAGCGTTTAAAAAATAACTTCACTTTTCGAACCAATATTATCAGAAATTCATGGAGATGTCAAGATTTTTGCGATATTCTGAAAGAGGATTTGTCTGAAAATTGGACCCTGTCCCTGTTTTCCCATTTTCCCATTTTCGAGATGCTAAAGTGAAATAAGATCTTAGACGAGATAGCTTTTATCTGATAAATTATACGAGAAAGGCGCATTAATCAATATGAAGATGCTAGCACCAACACAGACTATACTCAGCAATGTTATAAATATTACATACCAAAAATGAGTATCACGCCGACTCCAAGTTCTGCTGGCAATAAATTCTTCCTTAGTGATGCTTCCTTCCTCTAAAAATTTCTTTTTCAATAGCTCTATAAGTTTCTCAAACCAAAAGAAACCGGAAATCCTTGCCTCATAATGCATTTGTGCTGCAAATAACAATGCTGAAACGTAAACTTTATAGTATCGAGTCACAACAATCAAAGAAAGTAAGCCAATCATAAATGCAACCAAGAGCAGAATGGATGTTCCAACCTCAATCATCCTCATTGCAGGTTGGGATATTTCCATCAGCTTGAGTATTGAGAATATTGCTCCTATAACAGTTAGTAAAGAAATAACTAAGGTACTAATGAATTTCACATGAACTTGGTAGAGCGATAAAGCTGTGTACATATCTTGCCTGACTCCATTTAAGAGAATTGAAAGTGCTGCTGGATTCTTCGAATCGCTTTTAAATATATCAGGTCTTGAACAACCTTTATCGAACCATGGTGGGAGTTCAGATATAGTTTGCTCTGCTTCAGTTCCGGTTTCTGCATCTTTAACGTTATTTGTCCTCAATGATACCTCCGTTTTTTAATATTTCCAAAGTAATCCAAACACATTTCCCAATAATACTGCAAGCTCTCTTTTTCAATCTCAAACTTTTCCAATTGGAAATTTCTCTTCTTTTGCTCTATTGAGTATATAGAAATTGCTTCTTCTATTTTATCCTTTTTCACAAGCATAATTTACTAGATTTCGATCGAAATGTCAAGATTTTTGCGATATGCTGATGGAGGATTTGTTGAAATCGGGCGCTGTCCTCAATTTCCCAATTTTCTAATTTTAATTTTATATTATCCTTTTTGCACCAAGAGAAATTCCCTACAATCATAATGATTGAATAAACTTGAATCATCAAAATTACTGTGCTATAATTACATCATGAAAAACATTTGCTTGTTTTGTAAAAAAAGTTCTAAAGAATTCACATCTGAAGAACACATAATTCCTGAAGGATTAGGTTACAGATATGTATTGAAACCCGGAAATGTGTGTGATGAATGCAATAATGCTTTCTCAAGATTGGATCAATCCCTGCAACAATATCATTTTGTTCCATTCCTAAAACCATATTATTCTCAGAAAAAAAGGCAATATGAGCTGGGAAACATGAAAATTGAGAAATTGCCTAGTGGAAAAGTGAGTATGAAATGCAAGGAGTGCAACATTTCAAAAGAAAAAGACCGAATAATCTTGTTTGAGTACACGATCCAGAGAAAGCAATCAAATTTGCAATTTGTTAGCCGATGCTTGCACAAAATTGCTCTCGAAGCATTTTGTTATTATTATGGAAAGAAAATAGCTTTGGATAAAAAGTTTGACATGGCTAGGAAATACGTGGTGTGGGCAAATGAAGACGAATACCGAATTTTTGGTCAAAAAAATATAAATATGCACAATAGGGATTTTGATATAAAGGTAGGCGCAACCACTAAAGGAGTATATACCCAAATCAACATTTACGACATCAATTTCTTTGTAAGCATAAACAAAATTCTAAAATGTGAGGAACTGAGAGAAAAAGGTTATGAAATTATTGGTTATGATGAATTCACAGAAAATGCCTCTAAGCGAAAATCAAAAAGGCTAGTAGAAGAAAGTATTAGCTTCCACTCTGGATCTTAACCATTGCATGACGATATATACTATTCCTACCACACAGGATTTAATTATTAAAATAAGCCACATGGGTACAAAACAGCTTTACGTGGTGATTATACGGGGTTTAGCTTTAATGGGATATCTTAGCCCGATCCCATTTCTATCTCCCACTACAATAATCCAGCTGACATTTCAAGTCAATGAATACAATCAGCCACATCACTGAAAAATGCATCTTGCTTGCTCAACTCCATTATCTCACTAATCATAAATTTTGCATGATCTCTGTGAGATTTGTTCTTTCTTAAATTACTCAAGTAATTTGCTACTTGTTTTGCATCACCCCATGTAGTGAAAATGCCCAATCTGTCTATGGGAATTTCGAATTCGCAGAAGCATTTTCCTGGTTTGCTTAGAATTTTGTCGAATTGCGACGTAACCTGCGCTTTTAATTGCTCAACTTTGCCTTCCTCAAACCAGCTTGCCTTTGTCTTTATTTTTGCTTGCAAATATAAGCCATGCAAAAATAGTGGGTTTTCGGAGTTTCTGATGAGTCTTCCTAATATTCTGTGCCTTTTTCTCTTGGGGTAGAAAAAAAGAACCATTATAACCATTTCCGTGGCTTTCTTCAGATATTTGTCCATTTTCTGCATACTAGAAATGGCTTCCAGAATTGCGAAGTCTATGCCCTTTCTCTGAAGTTCATGAAATCCGGCATAAAGGCGATCAACCAAATTTATTATTTTTTGCTCATTGTCTAATGATTCAATCTCTGTCACAAAGATCCGTTTAGCGTCCTTCTTCCTCTTGCCCTTTAATTTGGTAATAAGGTTAGCAAAGTCACCATCAGTATATACAAATGATGGCTCTTTCCAATGGAAATAAACCTCTGTGAAACCCTTGTCCCATATATACTTCCGACCTTTCGATATCAATATCATCTCCTCCAATGGAGGTTTGATTTCCGGTTCCTCAACATTTTCTAATCTCAATTTCGAAAAGTTTATATCACTGCCTAAAACTCTTAAGTAAACATACGCTCTTTTTATCTCTTCTTCGTCCTCGTAGAGTTCCCGGATTTTACTTATGAATTCAGACTTCTGCTGTATTATTTTCTTGGTTCCTTTCTTCATTTCCTCTACTTGGAGGGTCCAATACCATCCGCTTGAAAGAAGATTATACAGCTTTGGCATATCTCTTTTCACAATCGCAAGCAATACAAAGTGTGGAAAGTAAACCTTGTCTTTTACAATTGGAAGAGCCATTAGCAAATCATTTAAGAAAAGCTTTATCTTCCTAGGAGTATTAAGGCAATCCGAAAAGAACTCTCGGAAGTAATAGTTGGCATAACCATCTTGACTGAACTTAGCGAACTCCGAGCGTAATAATTCACATTTTTCCGTTCTCCCTCTAAACCAACCATATAGCAAAGCCTTTTCAATATCTAATGGAATTTCTTGCTCGACAAACTTTTCAATATCTTCATCTAGCTGATCAAGTATACGATCTTTATCATAACCAATTAAGAAAAATGAATTTTTAAAGTCAGCAAAATAACGCAGCAATTTCAAAGTGTATTTTATCTCATTTTTATCACACCTGCCAAGGTCGTCAAGAAAAATAGCGAGTTTTAAACCTTTTTCACAAAGCCAGTTGCCTATGTCTTTCTTTGCATTTTCAATGGACAATGTACACTTTGGCTTCATTATAAATTTCACAGAAGGCTTAATTCCGAGAGTAAGGGTTATGGATTGTTCCCATTTTCTCAAATAGGTATTTGGTACCTCAAAACCAACTTTCTCTCTTAATGCCTTTTTAATTTCATTTATGAAACCCAGATTCAACGATGTTTCATCTTTATAATACCAAGGATTAAATAGAATAATCACAAACTCATTTTCTTTTCTAAGAAGTTCATGTACAAGATTTATCAGAGAGCTTTTCCCTATTCCATGTTTACCTGTAATTGCAAAAATTCGAGTCTCAGACAACTTAAGATTCTTTATTGCAATAAAAACCCTTTTTGCTAAATGTTTAAATCCAAAACGATCCTCAATAGATGAAATAATAGGCCTTTCAATTGAAAAATCACACGGATCCTCTTTTGAAGAACCTGCACATTTCCTATACCTGTACTTAAGTCCCTTTATAAGATGAACAACAACCTTGTAAATTTTCTTCCGAAAACTAAAGTATAGGAAAACTAATACGGGGAAAAAAAGTGAAATCCATATTATTAATGGAATCCCTGGAGTTATTAAAATCTCATCTTGAGTAAAGGCAATTTGGTAGAACTTAAAAATTACACTTCCAATTTTATAAACAATAATGAGAATAACAATTGCGGAATACAAAAAAAGAAAATCGCAAATTAACCTTGTCCCTTTGATTTTTAAATTCGACATTTTTGTAAAGGAATAGTAGTAGAATTTCTTGAAATATCAAATGTCTGTAACAAATTACTACAGCTCCCCATCCTTTAGATAATTTTGGTTATATGTTTATTAGCGCCAGAACAATTATGGCTCAAGAACCTGTATTTAATTGTTGGATGATATTATCAGAAGTCCATGAAGATGTCAAGATTTTTGCGATCTTGTGATGGAGGATTTGCAAAAAAATGGGCGCTGTCCCTATTTTTTGTTTTTTTTCGCTTAGGAGTTATTCTATCCTTCTCTTTACCATTTAAAGCCTCCAGGCAAAATGCACGCTATTCAAGAAATTTGAGCCAAATTGAAAAGAGTATTAGATAAGTTTGTGTATTTTTTAGAAACATCAGGAATAGTTGCACCTTAAGAACTTTTTTGCTCATTGAAGAAATATTATCGAATATCAACAAAAATGTCAAGATGTTTTAAGAATTGATTTACTAAAATGGCGATGTCCCTAAATTCTATATTTTCTTACTCTTTCCCCATTTTCCATTTCCCATATTTCCACGATTTAATTTATTTCTTCTTGAGATTCACCCCGGCATCTTGTATAATAGTGGGGCCATCTTCATAGATACCTTGCAATCTATAGGCGATAAACCTTTTCTTATCACTCTTATTCAAACAAGAAAACTTCATAAGCATTAACTTATAGAAGTCACGGTTACAAGTTGAGATGATGAATTGATGCCCATTATTCGCCAAACCTAAAATAAGGTCTAAAAATGCATAAGAGTTTAGGTCATCCATATTTTGCACTGGATCATCTATAAAAATACCTCTAAAACGAGACCATCCTTGCTCAAGAGCAGAAGCTAAGAATATGCTTATCGCCAAAGTATTTAACTGAGATTCACTGAAAATATGGGATGGAGGGACTTCGGTTAAATTAGCACCTTTCGTTAAGAGTGGTTTCATTTTAGAGATAATCTTTAATTCCTCGTGGGCAAACGATATTTCTATACTCCCTAATAAAGGATGAGGATTTAATCGCTGATAAATTAGGTTGGCAGTTGGTTTAAATAGTTCAAAATGGCTTTTTTCTTGCTGTTCTCTTTTAACAACAACTTCTCTTTTTAATTCTTCTAATCTTGTTATCCACCTTTTCAACATTCTCAGTTTGGTCCCGATTTTTCTACCCTGATTTTCTAAAGTCGACTTTTCTTCCTGCAATTTCTTGATACTTGTCTTTATAATTTCTAAAGTAATCACTCTTTTCAAATTATTCGCTTTTTTCTTAATAAATAAATATAACTGATATAATTCCTTGTTTTTATTTTTTAGGTTCTCCATCCTACTAACGAGTTCTGGCAATGATTTACCTTCAGCATTTTGAATATAAGGTCTTATTGTTCTAAAAAAAACTTTTTGCAGTGCATGAAATTCTTCTAATTTAGTTTTAGATCTTCCTAGTTTTTTTGTAATTTCCTTGTCTTTAAATTCAATTTCACTAAGTTCTTTCTTCAGTTCTTCTATTTCATTATCCAGTAACTTTTTTTTCACTATCTGGGCTTGAAAACGTTTTAGATAATTATCTTTTTTGTTCCCTATAAATGCAATATCTTTGTCCAAAAATTCAGTCAATCCCCTCTCGTTTATCGCCTTTTGTATATCATCTATGGTATTGTTTAAAATCTTAAAGCTTTTCCTAACTTTATTAGAATCAGTTTTTAATTTATTAATTTCTTTGTTCAAGCTTTCGTATTCATCCATTATATTTTTATAAGTTTTTTCTAATTTTACTTTATCCTTGTACAGTATTTCTATGTCTGTTTTTAAATTAGCTTTGTATTGCACCAACGATTCTTTTTGAGGGAATTTTTTACCTTTAATTTTTGACGCAATATAATTAAATGTCAGTGGGCTAAGTTGTTTCTCCCAATTTTCTATTTTTGATTCGGTATCCCTCTTTTTCAAAATTAGGGAATCTCTCTCATGTTTTAATTCCTTAACATGAGATTCTGACTCTGCAATCTTGGTTTCGAGCTGGTTTCTTTTTACAATGAGTTTCTTCTCCTCAGCCATTAAAGTTTTTAACGATTCTGGTAATTCTTTAGTTTCTTTCTCCACCCGTGATAATAAAATCTGCATATTTTCCCATTTATGTCCACATAAGGGACACTCAGGAGAATCAATATACTCTTTTAATTTACCTACTAATTGTATTCTCTCATCATATCCTTTTTTTTGTAGATTTATTTGGCTTTCAATTTCTTTTGTTTCATTAATAAGGTTATTAAACGTTTTAGATATTTGCTCTTTATTTTTCTTGTTCAGTGTCAATTGTTTATTTATCTGTCTACTCTTTTCAGTTATATTACTTAATTGAATGATGGATTCTTTCCATTCAGGAAGTGAATCTAAAATAAGATTAATAGATTCAACCAAATTTTCTTTTTTAGCTAATTGTTTTTCGCGGTTTAATAGTTTCTTTTCGTTCCTTGTTAGTTCCTTTTCAATTTTTTTCTTTTTTCCATTAAGTTCTTCTTCTCTGCTGTATACCTTTTTAATCTCTTTATTCACCTGTCCTAATCTTTTCTTTTTATCTTCATAGAGTGGTTTTATTCTTATTAACCAATCAATATTCTCAATAAGGTTCTGAAATTTTTGCTTTGATTTTTCTAAATTAGAATGTCGTCGCCTTCTTCTATCGATTTCTGATTTAATATCCGCCATTTCTTCTTTAAGTTTTTCTGCCTCTCTGGTTAACGTATTTATAATATTTTCAACCTGCTCTTTTTTGAGTTCTATTTGAATAACCTTTTTGCCTTGAGTAACTATGTCCGTCAGGGTATCAATCTCTTTATTGCATGAATCCATATATTTAGATGAGACGTCAACTATGGTTTCTGCAAGTTCTTGTGTTGGGTATCTTAGCCTGTCAATGAGGCCCTTTGATATTGGCAAGTCCACCTTTTTAATTAACTGCTGTACTTCCGTAATTAAGTTTACCCTTGAAAAAGATGCAATTGCTTTTGATAAATGACTAAGTTCCTTTTCCTTATTAGCAATTTCTCGTTGCAAATTATTTACTTGCTTTGTAGTCTCGCTGGATTTCACCTGTAATTGTTTTATTTCTTGCTCTATACCCTTAATGATGTCTTCTGTCTTGTTTCTAAATCTCACAAAATCCTGTGTCGCAGTAAGATAAGAAAAAGACTCATATCTACCTTTAGGATCAGTGTGGGTTATGAATCCACTAAGGACCTCTTGTTTTAGAGTATGAGAGGCCAAGAATCCTTTTCTAAATCTTTCAACTCTTTTTACACGAGGCATAATTAATTCATTACCGGTTACTGCTGCTATTACGGTTTTATCCTGCACACTTCTATCATTTATTTTTACTTTACTTCTGCCTGATTCTGAAAAAGACAAAGACCTTTTAATATTTTTGGTTTCACTATTAATTCCAATTTCTATATCTATTTTTGCCAGATTCCCTTTGTGAAATAAGTTTATCAATACATCTTTGAGTTTAATATCTACATCCGTTATTGCTCTTTTCTGTAATCGATCAACCTGACCTGTTATGCCCCATTCTATAGCATCAAAAATAGATGTCTTACCCGTACCATTAGGACCATAAATAACAATTATGTCTGCATCAAGATTTAAACTAATTTCTCTTCCTATTCCTCTAAAATTTTCTATGACTACTTTTTTCAATCTCCTATCTCTTTGTTCGGGAATTATCGCCTGTTTAACAAACTTCATCAATTTTAGTTCAACCCTTTTTTTGTATTCACTATCAAAAATCTTTTTTATAATAGCAGATGTGGCAACTCTTCCTGTTATGTCACTTATTAAATGAGGGTCAAAATTTGTATCAGATAACGCTTCTACAACCCCCTTTGGAATCTCCTGTCCTGTAATCTGTGAAATATCTAAAGGATAGAATGGAAATCGGAGTATATTCTCCCTCAATTTTTTCTCTGAAGAATCTATAGGAAATATAAGCTTCCTGCAAGCATACTCATCAAAGACAATTCTTTGTATTTCTTTTGCTGACGGTAAATCCTTTTCAGGAATGCCTAAGACAAGATAAGAATTGTAAGGTGCTAGATTTTTATTTTTTATTGTTTCATCGACCTTATACTGAGCCTCTGGCCAGTTTTCCTCTAATCCATTTGAAGAATCATAAAACTTGAAAAAAATATTGTATCCCATGTCTGGATGCTGAAAGATCATATCAAAAGTATTAGTGACCGTAGACTCCATAAGTTTAAAATCCTTTTTTGTGAAACTTTTTTGGATAAAATCCTTAACTTCTGAGTGGTTCAAGTTTCCTCCCCCATTGCGGTATTATTTCACTGCAATCTTTCTCTAAATCCCCCCGTAATTTATCCAGACTGTAAGTGTATAACCATCCACAGTTTTTAAGAGTTGTAAAGCGTACTTTTGTATTTGAGATTAAATCTGCTGGTAAATTACTTTCTTCCTCGGAATCAGATGTAGAGAAATACTTTTTGTATTTTTCAATAGAGTCATCACTTGGATTACTATTTCCATAACAAATAAGCATGAGCGTATTTTTTGTCCAATCAATTTCATCCCAGCTGACTTCAATATTTTTGTTAATATATTCATGATATTTTCTTTTTAAATCACCTTGAGACATTTCATTATTCGGGTTGTCCACAAATGCAAGATAAAATTCCATATCTTTTTTAACAAACAAAGCTGTATGTGACTTTGAAAGGCAAGAATCTTGTAATACCACATTCCCCAAAATATCAAAAATCGTTAAGCCTGAAACTAAATCTATTATTCCCTCACCCTCATAATTATTTTCCCAAAAATCTGGGTTGTTAATTCTTTTCCTACTTTGCTTCTCGCCGTATCCAAGAAACAGTAAATTTGTAATTTCTTTTAATCTATTTATTGGAATGCCATCCATAATTAATTCTTGCCTTATTTTTTTAAAGTTCTGCTTTAACTTTATGTTCATTTGATTACAATGGTCGACAGTCCATCTTTTTTTTGTATCGTTTGACGGAAGGCCATCAGGCAAAAAGTCAAATACCTTTTTCCAAAGCCCATCTATTGGTTTGCCATCTCCAATTGAGCCATCGTCGTTAATTTTATGCATAAATGCTTTATCAAAAGGCAAACGATAATCTCCCGAAGATGCCCCTCCCGTCCAAGGAGGATAATAAATAAAAGTATGAATACAAGGACCATCTTCTCTGAACTGAGCATATTTAATTAAATTTTTTTCTAAAATAGAAAAAGTAGCGGGAATAGGATACGAGCTCTCTTTGAAATCTTGATAGTTACCTCTTTTGAAGTGAAATCTGTTTTTTCCATATCGCGAAGAACACCCGTATTTCATATTATTACTATTTGCAAATATCACAGAATCTATAATTAACTCTCTTCCACCTTCTTCCAGTAATTTTTTAGCAGAATCAATGAAATCTTCCTTATTAGGAGAATCATTATTTTGAATTATAAATAATAAATCAATTCTTAAAAGTTTTTCTATCTTTTTTATTTCAGCGATTATGTTATTTGCTATAGAACGAGCTATCGCATCAAAGCATACTACTTGAGTGAATACTAAAGAATTTGTATTAAAAAGCAGCACATAATTTCCTCTTAGTTGATTTTGAAGTTCTTGTTCTGGTAAACTTCCTGACATCTTCGATTGATAGTATTTTTTCACTTTTTTGTTTTTTGTTTTAATATAAATAAAAGAAGTGTTTATATTAAATGAAGCAATATTGTTAGGTAAGTTCCTAGTTTCATTAGGATTATCTGAATTATCTAAGAGATTTTTAAATCTTTCTCCCTTAACATATTCCAATCCCCCCGTAACTACTGAATTTATAGGCCAATCATTACACATTGCATCTTCAATTATTTGTAGTCCTTCTTCCGGAACAGAAAGCTCAGGAAAAACAATAAAATCAGCATGAGTATCCCCACTACTGGGGTGATATCTAACCAAAGGAAATGTATTTTCTATTAACTTAATTTGACTTGCCCTGCTATGATTTATAAACCTAAAACCATCGCCAGTATCGGCAATTTTATTTTCAAGACAGGGATGAATCATTACAAACCTAATTTTATCATTAGGAATATTAACTTCTGATTCCAGTGGAATTTCAACTACTTGCATCTTTTTTCTCTCTTAACGTTTTCCATATGTTTTTACTTCTGTTCGTAATTATTAGTATACTTGGTTGATACTTCTTTATTAGATAGTTGCTAAATTTCATACTTAGCGTTTTGTTAATTTACCTTCTTTTTATATTCTTCTCCTAATATTATCTTTTCAACATCTTCCTTTATTTTTATTATAATTTGTTTCGCTTCTTTTGTCAATGTTTTTGCCTTTTCTCTACGGAGTTTTACTTCCTCCGCGATTTTTTGCTGGATGGATAAAGGAGGAAGAGGAATTGAAAGGCTCTTAATCACTTCTTGAGAAAGACTTCCCATTATTGCCCCTACCGCATTCTGATGATATAAATTTTGTATAAGCTGAATATTACTAACAACCGAGAAATAAAAGGGGTCTATTATTTTCTTTCTTAACCGTAACCGTATTATTTCTGAACTAATAAGATATTCTGTTTTTTTATCTACTACTGCTGAAATTCCAAATGTTCCTTTTCTTGTAAGAAGAACATCACCTGTGTTTAGCTGTACATCTTTTTTTACTTTGTTTAATTTTATCGGTACAAACTTTATCTCTTTTTCATCAATTTTATTAGGTTTAATATTACCTACTCTCAGGTATGGAGTACCATATTCAGTAAATCTACGAAAATCTAAACCATTTACTACATTCAATAATAACACTGCCATAATCCTGACGGAATATTTCCCTTTTTTTATTGTTTCCTTAATTTTCTTGTATTTTGGCTGGTAGTATGAGGGATCGAATCTACTACCTTTTATATCAGCAAATGTGATTGTGTAAAATTGTTCATCTTTAAGCTCAGGAAGTTCTATCCCGAGTTCGGATAGTACATAATCATCTATGGAATTTAATAATCTCTTTGCTTTCTTCTCTTTCTCATGTTTTAGTCTATAAGCTTCCTCCATCAAGCTGGCAATTTTATCTTGGGTTTTGCGAGGTGGCAGGGGAATGAAAATGGATTTAATGGCTTGATAATCTAAAGCTATTCTGGTTCCTCCTGATGTTCTTCTTAAAGCAAGTTTTTTTCCATAATTTGTATTAAATAGTGTTGAGATGTACGTTTCATTAACAGAATCATCTAAATGAATACGTACACTATGCTGGTTAATATTTGCCTCTCCTAAATCCTCTGGAACAACTATCACAGTGCCTATTCTTCCCGTAATAGTAAAAAGCAAGTCTTTTGGTCGGAGACGTGATCTCTTTAAATATGCATTGTGAACTTCTTTTTTTATATATTTAACATCTTTCAATTGTATGCCTTCTTCAGTAATATTTTGGATACGAAGAAATGGAATTCCATTGGCAGCATCAGTGTAAGCCTTTCCTTTCGCCTTAGGCGTAGCTCCTCCAGATATTTCGATAATTATATTTCCGAATGGAATCCATTTCACCCACCCTTTCTGGTTATTCATCATTTTCCTATATTCTGGCTTATGGTAGGACGAGTCGAGCCTTCCTTCTAATTCGCCCCACCCTACACCAAAGCAGAGTGGGGTCTTAACGAAAAAATCTATTTTTTTCTTTTTTCTAAATTCTTGATATGCTTTAACAATCTCAGGAAACTCATTTTCATCTAGCCTTCCAGTTGAGTCGTAGCCAATGTGTTCAGCAATCGCCATGAATATAGGATAATTTTTTTGTAACTTCTCACCTTCTTTTTTCTTTCTCAAGAATAAAAGGGAAGCTTTAACACCTGAACCTGTACCACCACCCCCTTTGGCGTGTGGTCTTCTAAAGGCTGTCTGAGGCAGTGAAACTACAGCTAAAATTTGAGCGTTTTCAGTAATGAAGTCTCTTACATACTGGAGGCTTGAATTTGTGAGTATACCATCAGGTAATACAATTCCCATTCTGCCACCTGGGCAAATGTAATCAAGACATTGCTCAATAAATAGAATCTCTGTGTTCTGACGATTTCTGGATTTAACTTTTGCTCCAAGCTCATAATTTGCCAGATAGCTATGTTCTCTTATCTTTACTACTGCACCAAAAGGTGGATTTGTTAATAGAAGGGAATATTCACCAAGTTTTATATCTCTTCTTGGATCAAATTTTGACGGATCATCAAGGGCATCGTTGTTTTCTATGTTAGAATGTCCATCTTCATGGAGTATCATATTCATCATTGCAACTCTTGCTAACTGAGAGTTTATCTCAATACCAAAAAGCTGGTAAAGGGCGAAATCCTTCCAGCTGTCAAGGGCATCTTTTGGGGCAAGGGTATCTTCAAGATATTGCTTAACCCTTTCAAGTGTATAAAGAAGAAAACCACCTGATCCACATGCAGGATCGATTATCTTATCATCTTCATTTGGCTCAAGCATATCAACCATAAATTTGACTATTGGTCTGGGGGTAAAATACTGTCCCATTGCCTGCCTAAAGACTCCACCTAAGAAATGCTCAAATGCCTCACCTTTTATATCCAGTTCAGTCCTTGCAAGAGAAATACCCTGCAATAGTTCAACAACACTATAGATTATAAAATCTTCTGCCTTTATTTTTTCTGTGAAAACTCCAGGATCCTTCTTTTGAGCTTTTGAATAAATACCCCTTATTCTTTTTATAACCTCTTTTAGGGGTTCGTGCGTTCCAATTTGAAATTTGTAATACTCTTCTTTTTTAGTGATAAATCGTTCATCCCAAATCTTACAGAACATAAGTTTACTCATCTCATCAAAAGCTTCTGCAGGATTTCTTTTTCCTCCTTCCCAAAGCGTGTCATGACACTGCTGGAATTTAGCCAATAATTCCTCTCTTGTTGCCACTTTAAGATCATTTTCAGAATCTCCTTTCTTAAATCGAAACTTGATGACTTTACCATATCTTTCTGGAATGTCTGCTATAATGTTTTTTTCTCGCTCAGACGGTTTAAAACCAGCTATATCAAAGGAAATCCTTACTGTTCCTGCTGCAACCACAGCATATTTCGCCCGAAGAGAGTTGGCATATCCAAATACTTGCTCAATAGCCTGCCTGATTTCTGCCTGAGAAATACCATCCCTTTTACATTCCACCACAATATATGGATTTTTCTTCTCGTCATCTTCAAAAACCACCAGATCTGCAAATACATCAGGTTTTCTTCCAGGAACTTTGCAGTTTGGCTGAATCCTAGTATCTGGGTATTTATACTTCTTAATAAGTTCAAGATAGTATTCTGCTCTCACTTTTTCTTCTGGAGCGATTAAATTTCTTTTTACACCTGAAGCAACATATGTTATCCTATTTTCTTTAATCTTGAGGTAACCTCCTTCTTCAAGTTGAGCAGGAGTCAAATAATATTTATTTTCAGCCATTTCCAATCTCCTTTGTCTATCATTCTCTATTTTTCTCGTATGTCTGTTTAATAGGAAAAGGGGACTGGCTACTTTTTTGATGTCTTCAAATTCTGCCCCTTTTCTTTATCCAACAATTTTTTCTGCAATCAGCCAACAGTATAAATAACTACAGTGAATAAGTCAAGAGAAAAGTCGGTCAATAGTTAATGGTCAATAGTTATTGGTCAAAAGAGTTAGAGACTGGAAGGTAGCACCAAATGCTGGAATTAAGCTTCGCTGGAATTAGTCCTTCGTAAAACTCAGGATGGAATTGAGCTTTCACTGGAAAAGGAATAGGGGTCAGGTCTCAACATTTAACATAACACCCACGGGGTCAGACCCCAAGAAAGACAGTAGGGCGTATAGCGTAGGGTGAATAGCGAAAAGGATAAATGAGATGAGCAAATGACGAAACCAGAAATCAGAATGACGAAAAAAGCAGTAAACAGTAGATAACAGACCGCGGCAAGCGATAGAAGAAGGACGATTAACGCACGATTATGAATTTCTTAACCTGATTATTGTTTTCGTCTCTTAGTCTGAGGAAATAGATGCCTGCTGGTAAATCCATCTTTAATTTCTTTCCGTTCTTCTCTATATAACCATTATGGAGTTGTTGTACAAACCTACCGCTCTCATCATACACATCCACTTCAATCTTCCTACTCATTGAGGAGTGAAGATGAATTATTATTTCTCCAAATGTTGGATTGGGATAGACACTAATGGCTCCTGTTTGATTGTTGCTTATTATATCTTCCTCAATGCCAGCTCCGGAAGAGACCTTATAAATCTGGCTGTAACCTGTTGCGTCTTCCTTCTCATACACAATCCAGTTCCCATCAGGTGACCACTGGGGCCTATCATGGCCATAATTATCACTCGTCAGGGGTGTCTCTGTTCCACCAACTGATGGAACCTTGTAAATCTGGTCGTTACCTGTCGCATCATACTTGTAATAGACAATCCAGTTCCCATCAAACGACCACTGTGGTTTATAATGGTTATAACTATCACTGGTAAGGGGTGTCTCGGCTCCACCTGCTGATGGGACCTTGTAAATCTGGTAGTAACCTGTCGCATCATCCTTTTGATACACAATCCAGTTCCCGTCAGGCGACCACTGGGGATCGTAATGTAAATAAGCGTCACTGGTAAGGGGTGTCTCGGCTCCACCTGCTGCTGGGACCTTATAAATCTGGACGTAGGTTGTCGCATCATACCTCTCATACACAATCCAGTTCCCGTCAGGTGACCACTCTGGATCGTAATGGGAATAACCATCACTTGTCAGGGGTGTTTCTGTTCCACCAGTTGATGAAACCTTGTAAACCTGGCCGTAACCTGTCGCATCTTTCTTATAATACACAACCCAGTTCCCATCAGGTGACCACCGGGGATCGTAATGGTCATAACTATCACTGGTCAGGGATGTCTCTGCTCCACCTGCTGATGGGACCTTGTAAATCTGGCAGTAACCTGTCGCATCATCATCCTTCCAATACACAATCCAGTTCCCGTCAGGCGACCACTCGGGATACCAATGCTCATAACTATCACTGGTAAGCGGTGTCTCTGCTCCACCTGCTGACGGGACCTTGTAAATCTGGTAGTAGCCTGTCGCATCAAACCTCTCATACGCAATCCAGTTCCCGTCAGACGACCACTCTGGCTCATAATGGTCATAACCATCACTGGTCAGGGGAATTTCCTGTGCCCACAGGGGAAGGAAAAAACACAATATACCTGCAAACAAAATCGCTCTTCTCATAAGAATACCTCCTGGTATAATATTCATTATACCTGATTACATAGATTTTAGAATACGATTACACAGATTAAAAAGACAATCTTTAGCAAGGGGACGGTGCCCTTCAATATAAATATTCAGGACCTTCGGCTTGACCCCGTTGAACGGGGCAGGCTTTGTGACAACACATTATTTCATTATTCCCCAATTTTTTCTTCAATCAGCCAACAGTATAAACAACTACAGTGAATAAGTCAA
>SDBS01000746.1_pt1 | contig 32552 bp, 26 predicted proteins | sample 2277091 | NCBI WGS metagenome assembly SDBS01 (sample SAMN10404972, study PRJNA504765) | marine sediment metagenome | isolation source: marine sediment core GS10_PC15, 163 cmbsf | place: Arctic Ocean: Southern Knipovich Ridge | collected 2010 | reverse complement strand
CGAGCCCTTTCTTCCACAAAATAAAAGTATTGACGAGTTCTATGGCTTTTATGAGGCATTCAGTTTATATGCACCAAAAGGAAGCAGGGGAATTGTGAATTATAAACATAAGATCTTTCAGAACAAACATATTTGGCGTCAAAAAAGAAAAGGACCATCTGCAATTATTCAAAATGGTGAAGAGGTTGAAGTAAAAGAATACCTGACCACACGGTTTGCAGAAGAAGCCTGCAGATTCATAATGCAGAATGAAAAGAATCCTTTCTTTTTGTATGTACCTTTCAATGCGCCCCATACTCCTTTCCAGGCCCCAAAATCCTATTGCGACAAGTTTGCTCACGTCAAGGACAAAAACAAAAGAGTGTATTATGCAATGATAGCAGCTCTTGATGATGCCATTGGAAAAATAATGGATCAAGTGAAAAAATCAGGAATTGAAGAGAATACTCTGATATTTTTTACAAGCGACAACGGTGGGGCAACTTATACTGGGGCTACCTCAAACGGAGATCTGAACGGAGGTAAAATCACAAATTTTGAAGGAGGTTTAAATGTTCCATTTATTATGAAATGGGATGGGACATTAGCTCCTGGTCAGCAGTACAATGATCCAGTATCACTCATGGATATTTTTACTACAGCATTTTCTTCCTGCAACGTACCACCACCACAAAATATTCCAATGGATGGAGTGGATCTTATTCCCTATTTATCCGGAGAGAACGCACACCCGCCACATGAGTATTTATTCTGGCGCACCGATTTTAATAAAACCGTACGATACGGCAAATGGAAGTTGATCGTAAATACCCGTGATAATTTGTTGATGCTATTTGATCTCGGAACCGACAAGCGGGAAAAATATAATCTGAAAGACAAACATCCTGAAATAGTGGAGCAATTACTAACCAGATTAGCAGAATGGGAAGGAGAGTTGAAACCTCCCTCCTGGCCGGGTGTCATGGAGTATGAAGAAGATGTCAACGGCATAAAAATGCGTTTTGCACTGTAAGCTTCACTCCAATGTCTAGGTGAGAAGCTGAGTTGTATTTTGAAACCTGTTTTTCATCATAAAAAACCTTGCGGGAATATCCTATTTTCGTACTGGGAACAATTTGATCAAGAAACATGGATAGAATTCTTATTATAGGTGCTGCAGGGCAGATTGGGTCGGAGCTGACACTTGAATTACGGAAGATCTACGGAAACGATAATGTCTTTGCCACAGATATCAAGGAAGCCAGTCCGGATATTATGGCTGGCGGTCCATTTCAGTTGCTGGACGTCATGGATGACAAGCGGCTGATCCATTTTATCATCCGCCATAAGATCACGCAGATTTATCAACTGGCCGCAGTCCTGTCTGGCAATGCTGAAAAACTACCACTGCAGGCATGGCATATCAACATGAACAGCCTGATGAATATCCTCGAAGTGGCAAAAATGGTCGATGAGGTTAAAAAGATTTTCTGGCCAAGTTCCATCGCTGTTTTTGGTCCCACTACCCCCCGACTGAATACTCCCCAGCTTAGCGTCATGGAACCCACCACCGTTTATGGGGTGTCCAAACTTGCCGGGGAGCGTTGGTGTGAATATTATCACAAGAAATACAATACTGATGTCAGGAGCATTCGGTATCCGGGGCTGATCAGTTATAAGACCGAAGCCGGGGGGGGAACTACCGATTATGCCGTTGAGATCTTCTACGAGGCAGTCAGAAATGGAAAATATACCTGCTTCCTGTCTGCAGATACTGCATTGCCCCTGCTGTTTATGCCTGATGCTATCAAGGCTACAATTGACCTGATGGAGACAGATCGTTCCAACCTTTCTGTACACAGTGCCTATAACATGGGAGGGATGAGTATTACACCTCTGGAGATGAGCCTGGCAATATGCAAACATATTCCAGGTTTCAAGATTGATTATAAACCTGATTTCAGGCAGGTGATCGCGGAAACCTGGCCACAGAGTATTGATGACAGTGTTGCGGCAAGGGATTGGGGCTACTCTTACCGTTACAACCTGGAAAAGATTACAGAAATTATGATCGAAGAGATAAGTAAAAAATTAAATATCAGTGCATTAGAGTAATAATCATTTGAAAATAAAATTGGAAAATGTACGGAAAGATAAAAACACACCTGGAAAAGGAACTGGCGGACATCAAGGAAGCCGGGCTTTATAAAAATGAACGGATCATCACATCTGCCCAGGGAGCCGAAATTGCGGTTTCAACGGGAGAAGAAGTATTGAATTTCTGTGCCAATAATTACCTGGGACTCTCCAATCATCCCGCCCTTGTTGAGGCAGCCAAGCAGGCCCTTGACAGCCATGGCTATGGAATGTCATCCGTGCGGTTTATTTGTGGGACACAGGACCTGCATAAGGAACTCGAGCAGGAGATCGCCAGGTTTCATGGTACCGAGGATACCATATTGTATGCAGCATGTTTTGACGCCAACGGAGGTGTATTTGAACCTCTGCTGACTGCAGAGGATGCAATTATCTCGGATTCACTTAACCATGCCTCCATTATCGATGGGGTGAGATTGTGCAAGGCCCAGCGGTACAGGTATAAGAATGCCGATATGGAAGATCTGGAACAGCAGCTGAAAACAGCCCAGGCCCAACGCTTCAGGATCATCGTAACAGATGGTGTATTTTCCATGGACGGCAATGTTGCACCCATGGATAAGATCGTCGAACTTGCCGAAAAATATGATGCCATGGTGATGGTTGATGAATGTCATTCGGCCGGGGTGGTGGGTGAAACCGGCCGGGGTGTTACCGAACTGTTTGATATCCGGGGAATGGTTGATATCATTACCGGTACCCTGGGTAAAGCCTTCGGAGGGGCCATAGGCGGGTTTACCACCGGCAGGGCTGAGATCATAGATATGCTCAGGCAACGTTCACGACCATACCTGTTTTCAAACTCCCTCCCGCCTTCTATTGTGAATGCAGGCATCAAAATGTTCAGGATGATGGGGGAGACCAATGAATTACAGGAAAAGCTCCACCACAACACTGAATACTTCTACCAGCAAATGAGTGCTGCCGGATTTGATCTCAAGCCAACCAAATCAGCCATCGTGCCCATTATGCTTTATGAGGCTAAACTATCCCAGGATTTTGCAGCACGCCTGCTGGAGGAAGGTATCTATGTAATTGGATTCTACTATCCCGTTGTCCCCAAAGGAGAAGCCCGCATACGTGTTCAGCTATCCGCCGCCCACGAAAAGGAACATCTTGACAAGGCCGTTGCAGCCTTCGTCAAAGTCGGCAAGGAACTAAACGTACTTAAGTAGAAAACATTAACATACTTCTGCTCCCTCATGGTGCAACTCACAGCGTTCAGACAGTACCGCTCGTTCGCAGAACATGCTGAGGATTTTCTTAATGCGGGAATATTGTTTACATGGCAAAAATCAGTATGCTCTTCGAGTAAGCATTACTGTCTGAGCCCCGGGTTACCGGGGCGAGTTGTAATGCGCAACGAGAAGAGGTATACTGATTTTGCTTTTTAAGGACTACCCGCATTTTGAAGAACCGCAACTGGTACAGATCAGGCATCCTTCCTGGTAAATTAGGCTGGCGGATCCGCAGTCCTGGCATTTCTGCTTGGTTTTGGCCTTTGTGCCGTCTGGAATGTACTTCTTCAAGGCTCTTTCAACGCCTGCTTTCCAGGTATTGATGGATTCACTGTCAATCCTGAGGGATGAAACCAGGTTGACTACATCAGGAATGGGCATACCATGACGCAGGACACTGGATATCAATTTGGCATAATTCCAGAATTCAGGGTTAAAGATATGTGAAAGTCCGCCGAGGGTGTTTTTATAACCATATTTATCGGTGTACTGGAAATCATACCGTTTGTTGCCTTCTTCATCCCGGTTCTTGATGATAGTCCCTTTGGTGATCTTTTTTGGCAAAGGGAACATTTCTTCATCTTCGATCCCGGTAAAGATCTCGTAAGGGTTTCCAGCTTTTAAACCGATGAAGGCAATCCATTTCTCCTCATTGTTATTAAACCTGAGGATTTCAGCGTCCAGGGATTTGGGCCGTTTATGCTGATTCTGGTCATCGTCTTTGAGCAATACACCCGATCTGGAGCCGTCACGGTAGACAGTGCATCCTTTGCAGCCGCTGTTCCAGGCAGTTATATACAGTTCACTCACAAGTTCTTCAGATGCGTCTTTCGGGAGGTTAATCGTTACTGAGATAGAATGGTCAACCCATTTCTGGATGGCTCCCTGCATTTTTACCTTGCTGATCCAATCTACATCAGCGGAGGTGGCTTTGTAGTAGGGTGATTTCCTGACGATGGCATCTATCTTCTTGTCATCCATCTTCTTTACTGCTTCATAATCATACCCGTTCGTTTCAAGCCAGGTTTTAAATTTGTGATGGAATACGTTGAATTCCTCCCAACTGTCACCAATCTCATCCACAAAATCAATCTTGGCCTTACCGTCAGTGGGATTAACCTTCCTCCTCCTTTTATAGACCGGCATGAACACAGGTTCAATCCCGGAAGTGGTCTGGGTCATAAGGCTGGTTGTACCGGTAGGGGCGATTGTCAGCAAAGAGATATTCCTTCTTCCATATTTGGCCATGTCCTCATACAAACCTTCATCCTCATCCTTCAGTCTGTTGATGAATGGATTATCCTTTTCCCTGTTGATGTCAAAAACCGGGAAAGATCCTCTTTCCCTTGCAAGGTTTACAGAGGAACGATAAGCTTCAATGGCCACTGTTTTATGTACTTCGGTTGAGAAATCAATAGCATTTTCACTGCCATACCTGAGCCCGAGTCCGGCAAGCATATCTCCCTCACCTGTGATCCCTACGCCTGTCCGTCTTCCTTCAAGGGCTTTTTGCTTGATTTTTTCCCAGAGGCGTCTTTCCACCCATTTAAGTTCCGGATCTTCCGGATCGGTCTTGATTTTATAAAGGATGGCATTAATCTTCTCCAGTTCAAGGTCTATGATGTCATCCATTATCCGCTGTGCCAGTCCCACATGCTTCTTAAACAGGTTGAAATTGAACTTCGCCTTGGATGTGAAAGGCTGTTCAACGTAACTGTAGAGGTTGATGGCAAGCAGCCGGCAGCTGTCGTAGGGGCATAATGGTATCTCACCGCAGGGATTGGTGGATACGGTCTTGAATCCAAGATCGGCATAGCAATCCGCCACAGATTCATTGGCAATGGTATCCCAAAATAAGACCCCGGGTTCAGCAGACTTCCAGGCATTATGAATGATCTTGTCCCAGAGTTTAATCGCATCAATATCTTTCTGGTAGACAGGTTCATCAGAGTCAATCGGGTATTTCTGGTTGAAAGGCTTGTTGTTGACCACGGCATCCATGAACTCGTCATTGATCTTGACCGATACGTTGGCCCCGGTTACCTTGCCTTTAATTAACTTTGCATCAATAAAATTCTCTGCATCGGGATGCTTAATTGAAATACTCAGCATCAGAGCCCCCCGGCGGCCGTCCTGCGCAACTTCCCGGGTTGAATTGGAGTACCTCTCCATAAAGGGTACAATCCCTGTGGAGGTAAGTGCACTGTTCAGTACCGGGCTTCCTTTGGGACGTATATGTGACAGGTCATGACCGACGCCGCCCCGGCGTTTCATCAGCTGGACCTGTTCCTGGTCAATTTTCATGATCCCACCGTAGGAATCGGCATTCCCCTCATGTCCTATTACAAAACAATTGGAAAGAGAAGCAATCTGAAAATCATTACCTATACCGGTCATCGGTGATCCCTGGGGAACAATATAACGGAAGTCCCTGATCAGATCAAATACTTCATCTTCTGAAAGCGGGTTGGTATATCTTTTTTCAATACGGGAGATCTCCCTGGCGATCCTGTGGTGCATATCATCGGGAGTTTGCTCATAAATCTTTCCCAGGGAATCTTTCAAGGCATATTTATTGGCCCAAACAGTTGCCGCAAGTTCATCCCCATTGAAATATTTTTTGGAAGCTTCATTGGCTTCTTTAAAAGTATAGGTTTTTGAGACCTGGTCTTTGGCTTCTTTCTTTTCCTGTTCTTCTACCTGCTTATCTACGACAACATCAATATTCTTCTTCGGGGCCAATTCTTCCATGGATGCTGTGAAATTATAACTGATTAGTAATTAAAAAAATAACCGGGGACTCAAACAAAAAAGTTGAATTGGCAAGTTAAAAATAGAACGTTCGTGGTACAAGTTGAGTTGATTCGTATTTTCAACAAATGAGAATAGTTATCAACTCGACTTTGTAACTAGCATAATATAAGCTATATAGAAAAAACATCTCTGAATAAGAAATATAAGATCTTATATTCACTTAATATTGAATTAACCTTAAATAAAGGGAAATCGACGGTAAGTTATGAATTGTTAATAGTGAAAAATTTTGTTAACAAAAAAATCTCAACTATTAACTTTTGGCAGACATTCTTTTGTAATTTAATACCGAAACCAGGGTGAAAAAACTGGGATAAATTTTTCAAAAAGGGTTAGAGAATTAGGCCGCCGGTCAAACCGGCGGCCTTCGTTTTATAACCTCGTGAAATCACATTTACCTGTTTGATTTTGCCGCTTCAGGCGTTTTTAGGCTGATCCAGGGTAAGGTCAAGGATCTGCTCAGTAGCTCCCAGGTTATCCAGCACCAGTTTCTTGGCTGATTCCCCCGAGGTTTTTAAGAAGATCGGATCATCAAGCAGGTTGGAAAGTACGGCATCAAATGATGCATAATCGCGGACCGGAAAGGCGGCTTCAGTGGCCACCAGGTCAACAGCTTCCTGAAATTTTTGGTACTTTGGTCCGAATATCACCGGCAACCCAAAAGTGGCAGCCTCCAGGGTGTTGTGTATGCCCTTGCCAAACCCGCCTCCTATATAAGCAACCTTAGCATACTGGTAAAGGGACGAGAGGATGCCCATGGCATCAACAATGATCACTACTGTTTGCGGTAACTCACTGTCTGTCAGAGATGTATACCGCTGGAATTTTTTATGTATCTGACCGGCAAGCCGGGTGATACCGGATTCGTGGATTTCGTGCGGAACAATGATCCACTTTATTTGCCGTTCTGTTTGGTTGATATACCTGACCAGCAGTTCTTCGTCCTGCGGCCAGGTACTTCCGGCAATGATGGTGGGCGTTGAACCTGTAAAGGCTGTGAACCTGGGGTCCTTTTTTATTCCCTGAACAATTGCCCGGACCCGGTCGAACCGGGTATCCCCGGCAAGAGAGACGTTTTGTATTCCAATGTGTTCGAGAAGGTCAAGTGATGATTGCTCCTGTACAAAAAGGTGATCAAAGCTGGCCAGGATTTTTCTGAACCATTTTCCCCAGGAACGAAAAAATATCTGGTCTTTCCTGAAGATCCCTGATACCAGGTAGGCTGGTATGTTTTGGGCTTTCAGGAGGCTTAGCAAGTGATACCAGAATTCATATTTAATGAAATAAGCCTTTTCGATATTGAGCATGCTGAAGAACCTCTTTGCATTTCTTCGGGTATCAAGAGGCAGATAGAAAACAAAATCTGCCCCCGGATAGTCCCTTCTTATTTCATAACCCGATGGAGAATAGAAGGTCAGGAGTATGTTCCTGCCGGGGTCCCGCTTGCGTATGCTTTCAATGAGAGGTCTTCCCTGTTCGAATTCCCCCAGAGAGGAGCAATGGAACCATATCAGCGGGAGTGCCGGGTCAATGGTACTTCCTATTTTTTCCATAAGGCCCTTCCTTCCCACTATCCATTGCCTGGCTTTCACATTAAATGGAGAAACCAGTAAAATCAGCAGGTAATAAAGCCTTATTCCGAGATCGTATAATATGCGCATCACTGAAAATAAAGTCTTTTAAAATTAAAGATTTTCTGCACATACAATTTACTATCTTTGCCGAAAATCTAACAAATGAGCAATCAGGCTGTACGGGTACGTTTCGCTCCAAGTCCCACAGGTCCCCTGCATATAGGAGGGGTCAGGACGGCCTTGTTTAATTATCTTTTTGCCCGGAAAAACAAGGGAACCTTTATTCTTCGCATCGAGGATACTGACCAGGCACGGTATGTAACCGGGGCAGAGCAATATATCATTGATTCCCTGGAGTGGTGCGGGATACAGATTGATGAGGGCGTGACGGCTGATGGCCCGCATGCCCCGTACAGGCAATCTGAAAGAAAGGGCCTGTACAGGAAGTATGCAGAGATGCTGGTCGATAAGGGATATGCCTACATTGCTTTTGACTCACCTGAAGAATTGGACAGGCTCAGAAAAGAAGCCGAAAGCCGTAAGGGTGCATTTACCTACAATTCCCTTGTAAGGGAGAAACTGAATAATTCCCTGTCCCATGATGAAGACGTGGTCAAAGAAAAGGTAAGGACGGGACTACCTTATGTGATAAGGTATAAAATGCCTGAGGATCATTGGGTTGAGTTTCAGGACGTCGTAAGGGGCGAAGTGGAGTTCAATACAAGAACCCTGGATGATAAGATACTGCTTAAGGCTGACGGAATGCCTACCTACCACCTGGCCAATGTGGTGGATGATCATCTTATGGAGATCAGCCATGTGATCCGTGGTGAGGAATGGTTACCCTCAACTCCTTTACATATATTATTGTATGAAGCATTTGGATGGCAGGGACCGGTTTTTGCACATATGCCGCTTACCCTGAAGCCGGACGGGCAGGGGAAACTCAGTAAGCGGGATGGTGACAGGCTTGGATTTCCGGTTTTTCCGCTTGCATGGACACAACCTGATACCGGGCAAATATCCAGCGGTTATCGGGAATCAGGTTATTTCCCGGAAGCATTCATCAATATCCTTGCCCTATTGGGTTGGAATCCAGGAACCGAACAGGAAATATTTTCCATGGATGAACTTATCGAGGCTTTTTCACTCGAGCGGATCGTAAAAGCCGGTTCACGGTTTGATCCGGAAAAGGCCAAATGGTTCAACCATCAATATCTGGTTAAGAAAAGTGGTGATGAGCTGGCAGCATGGTTCACCGGCGAGCTGGAACAAAGGGATTTAAAATTTCCATCACCATATATCAGCAAAGCACTTGACCTGGTTAAGGAAAGAGCTTTTTTGCTTACTGATCTATGGGAGCAGGCATGGTTCTTTTTTCAATCACCTTCGGGTTATGATGAAAAAGTCATCAGAAAAGTTTGGAAGGATGACAGTGCTTCTCTCCTGCGTGAACTGAGCTCATCACTGGCACCTGTGGAGCCTTTTACTGCCGGTGAGATTGAACCTGTTTTAAAAAACCTGACAGAAAGCCGGGAGATTGGTTTTGGCAAGCTAATGAATCCACTCCGGCTAAGTCTTGTGGGAGCCAATATCGGTCCCGGACTCATGGATATCATGGAGGTGCTGGGCAAAGAAGAAGTACTTCAGCGCATCAACAGGGCCCTTCAAACGATCAAATAGGGCAGCTTACTCAACCTCTTTGATCAATTCGAGATATTTCTTATAAGGGATGGCCGGCAGGCTCTGTGCCTGGAAGGCTCCGTTTGCCTGGCTGATAATAGAAACCTTGGCAGCTGCCTGTTCATCCGGTGCTTCATAAATATCCATGAAATCAAATTGACCCAGCAATGCATAATGTGCCAGGAATTTAACTTCCGGACAGGTTTCCTTAACCTGGTCCAGCCAGGTCCTTCCCAGCTGTGCCCTTTCTTTCATCTGCATTGAAAGATCAGGAGATAATTTCGTCAGAAGAATGTAGGTAGGCATGATTATCTGGATTTGATGATTTTTATAAAGTTACGGCATAACAGGGGCACAAGGCAAGCGTTAGCAAAGTTTTTTTTTCTGAGTTGTTTGCGCTCAGTGGATAACCGGACTTTGATGACCTGTATTACAACTTGTAAACTTCACTCGCTGCAAGTAAAAAAGTACCCGAAATATATTCATGTGAATCCTCCTTTTTATGCATTACCGGACGATCTCCTACTCTTTGCCCCCACTGAACTTTACCATCTTCACTTACAGCATCGCAAACAGATTTCCAGGCTTTTTCGACAACTGGCAAATATTCGTTTTTATCTAATACCCCTGTATTGATCCCATATGCTAATCCATAGATAAAGAAGCTTGTCCCGCTTGTTTCTTTCAGGGGAATATGATCAGGATCGGCCAGGTTGGGATACCAGAATCCCTCTTCTGATTGCCTGCCAGCAAGTGATCCGGCGATATTTTTAAATACCTGTTCGTATCTTTCATAGCCTGGATGATCCCGGGGGAGATATTTCAGGATCCTTGCAATTCCCGCAAAGGCCCAGCCATTACCCCTTGACCATATGACTTTTTTACCTGCGGCAGTTACCTGGTGATTTCCCTCCCAGACAGGATCATTTACTCGTTGCTCCATGCAATCCGGAAAGAAACGATGATCACGGTAAAAAAGGTTTTCTTCAATATCGTACAATTTGCCGTAGACATCCCAGAAAAAAGTTCCCATCCAATTCAGGTACTTATCCTCCCCGGTAACAGCAAACAGCATGGCCAGGGTTGGCGGACCGGTAAACAATCCGTCGACATAGCGCCTGCCTGCCTCAAAATACCATTCTAAGGGGTTTGATACAGGATTCCTGATTTCAGGATCTTCGAGGTGGGCAATGATGGATTCAATTTTGTATTTTTTCTTCTCTGCCATGTAACACTCCAGCATGGTTTGTCCACAGGTCAGCAGGTTTGCCCCACTACCACCTTGCCATGGAGGCAGGGCAGGCAACTTCCAGTTCAGGGATTGGCAAAATGCTTCACATTGATCCAGATATGCCTTGTCCCCGGTAGCGTTATAACATGCCATGACACCGGCATAATAAGTCCCGCGTATCCAGTTGTCATCAAATTCCTGCCAGGGATTTTCAAACTGGTATTTATTTACCCTGTCCATAATGGCTTTGACAGCTTGTTTATCATGGATTGATTGTGCATTGGTAACAACACAGGTCAACAACAGTAGAGGGATAATTGCTTTTTTCATGGGTATCAGTTTTAAGAATTTGATATTTAATTTTGTAACTGTCAGTTTCCCTGAGAACCGGGATAATCAAAATTAAGATTTTATCACAATAAATGGCTCTAAAAACTCATACAGCCATTCTATTAATAATCAAGATAATTGTGTACTTTAAACATTCCCTAAATATTAACCCAAGCTCATAAACCAAATGAAAAATATTGTATTCGTTTTGCTGCTTTCATGTGCAAGTCTTTTTGCACAGGATGAAATTTCTACAAAATCATCAGATGACCCTTTTGCCGGATTGAAATTCAGAAATATCGGTCCAGCTTTCTCCTCCGGTCGAATTGCCGACATTGCCATACACCCGGAAAACAAAAATATCTGGTACGTGGCCGTGGGATCGGGAGGGGTATGGAAAACAACTAATTCAGGTGTTACCTGGACTCCGGTTTTTGATTCTCAACCTGTTTATTCTATCGGTTGTGTAAGTATTGATCCGAATAATCCGAATATAGTCTGGGTCGGGACCGGCGAGGATGTCGGTGGAAGGCATGTGGGTATCGGCGACGGGGTATATAAAAGCAAGGACGGAGGAAAGAACTGGAAAAATATGGGACTCAAATTATCTGAACATATTGCCCGGATAGTCATCCATCCTGATAATTCCGATATTGTCTTCGTAGCTGCCCAGGGTTCCCTGTGGAAGAAAGGCGGGGAGCGTGGAGTTTACAAATCCAATGATGGCGGAGAGAACTGGAAAAGGGTCCTCGGGGATGATGAATGGACCGGGGTTACCGATCTTGTGGTTGATCCCCGGGATCCGGATTGGATGTATGCCGCTACCTGGCAGAGGCATCGGAACGTGGCTGCATATATGGGTGGGGGTCCCGGATCAGGAATACACCGCAGCAAGGACGGAGGGGAAACATGGGAAAAACTTACAGAAGGCATTCCCACCTCAAACCTGGGAAAGATTGGCCTTGCGGTATCACCCCAGGATCCGGATATGGTTTATGCAGCCATAGAACTGGACAGGAGAACGGGTGGGCTATTTATGTCCACCGATCGTGGTTCCACCTGGGCAAAACAATCGAATACAGTTTCAGGGGCAACCGGTCCTCATTATTACCAGGAACTTTATGCTTCACCGCATGCAGCAGGGAGGTTGTACCTGATGGACGTTCGAATCCAGGTTTCAGACGATCACGGAAAAACCTTCCGCCGCATGAAGGAGAATAAAAAGCATTCAGACAATCATGCCATTGCTTTTCGCGGGGATGATCCCGCATATCTGCTGATCGGCACTGACGGGGGGGTATACGAAAGCTACGACCTGGCAGAAACCTGGCGTTTCATCGAGAACCTGCCGGTTACCCAGTATTATAAACTGGCCGTGGATGATAGTGAACCGTTTTATTTCATTTATGGGGGGACCCAGGACAATGGCACACATGGCGGACCCTCACGCACCGATAATGTACATGGCATCAGAAATGCCGACTGGTTTAAAATACTGGGTTCAGATGGGCAGCAGACGGCTACCGAGCCCGGAAATCCTTACATTATGTATGCGGAGACCCAGCAAGGCGGATTGCATCGCATAGACCGGATTACCGGCGAACAGATCCTGATCATGCCTCAAGCCGGAGAAGGGGAAGGCCCCGAACGGTTTAACTGGGATTCACCGGTGCTGGTGAGTCCGCATAACCCGGCACACATATACTTTGCTTCCCACCGGGTATGGCGATCAGATAACCGTGGTGACAGCTGGACAGCCATATCAGGTGACCTGACCAGGGACGAGGAGAGGCTGTCCCTTCCCATTATGGGGAGGCAGCAGAGCTGGGACAATCCCTGGGATTTAAGTGCCATGTCGGAGTATAACACGATCACTTCCCTGGCGGAATCTCCCATTCAGGAGGGACTGATCTATGCCGGCACCGATGACGGGCTTATCCAGGTGACCGATGACGGCGGTGAGAACTGGCGGAGACTGGAAATCGGCAGTATTAAGGACATCCCGTCCACTGCATTCGTAAACGATATCCGGGCCGATCTTTTTGATGCCATGACCGTTTATACGGCTCTTGATAATCATAAATTCGGGGATTACAAACCCTATATTTTAAAAAGTACCGATGCAGGCCGTAGCTGGACCTCCGTTAGCGGAAATCTTCCGGATAATCTGCCGGTCTGGAGGCTTGTGCAGGATCATGTCGAAAAGGATTTGTTGTTTGCCGCGACTGAATATGGTATTTATTTTACCCCGGACGGGGGAAATAAATGGATCAGGCTAAAAGGCGGGGTTCCGACCATTTCCTTCAGGGACCTGACCATTCAGCGCAGGGAAAATGACCTGGTATGTGCATCTTTCGGGCGCGGATTTTTCATCCTGGATGACTATTCCCCGCTGAGGAAAGTAACTGCCAGCGGCCTGTTAAATGAAACAACTCTGTTTCCTGTGAAAGAGACCTGGTTGTATGTTCCGAGGTCAATAACAGGAGGTCAGGGAGCATCACAATATGCAGCAGAAAATCCTCCCTTTGGTGCCATCTTATCCTACTATTTACCGGAAGATATTCCATCCCTTAAGTCTGTCAGGCAGAAGAAAGAAAAAAATCTGAACAAGGAAGGCCAAGATATACCCTTCCCCGGATGGGAAGAGCTGGATGCAGAAAAACTTCAGAAAACACCTGAGATCCGGTTAACCATTAAGGATGCCCGGGGGAATTTAGTGAATACCATCGAGGGAAAGACTGCAAAGGGCATTCACAGGGTAAGCTGGGACCTGCGGTATGCATCCAAAGCTGGAATAAAGCTGGGCGAGGAAGCATCTTCCCGGGGACAAATCATCATTCCTGGAACATATACGGTTGAACTTAAAAAAGTCATTGACGGAGAGTTGACGGAATTGTCCGGTCCGCAGAGTTTTGAAGTAAAACCATTGTATAGCGGAGCTCTGGAAGGAGCGTCTGAAGAAGAAAAAATAACATTTAGAAAGGGAATAGAAACTTTCCAGCAAGATCACCTGGCCACATCACTGGAACTTGATAAAAGTGTGAAGCGGTTAAAGGCAATGCAGGCAGCCATGTTGAGGCTGGACTCGGAAGCAAAGGAACTTGAATTAAGGATCTACAACACTTCAGAGCAACTGAAGGAACTCTATTCCCTCATGCATGGAAGTCCTTCTGCAAATGAAGTTGGAGAGAGCCGTCCGCCAACACCAGGACGGAGGCTCAATGTTGCTGCAAGTGGTTTAGCTACGACTTATGGTCCCACGAAGATGCATAAGCAATCCCTGGAGGCCGGCAAATCGGAACTGGCGAAAATAAAACAAAGCCTGGCGGAAATCGTTGAAGTGACCATTCCTCAACTGGAGAAAGAACTGAAAGAGGCGGGTGCACCGTGGATAGAGGGTCAGGGATTGATCAAGGAATGATCAGGGACCTCATCGATCAGGATACCGGTTCTATTCCAGGTCCCGGATCCTCACCTCGATGTTTTTCTCATCTTTGAGGAGGTTTACCAGCTCAGCCGGATCAGTTTTACCGTAATGGTAAGGATACAGTATTTTTGGCTGCATGGCCCTGGCTGCATCTGCAACCATTTCAGGGGTCATAGTATAGGGTAGATTCATGGGCAAAAAGGCAATGTCAATATCTTTCAGTGCCTTGATTTCCGGAACATTTTCAGTATCGCCCCCGATCAGTACTTTAAGGTCTCCGATGTTTACAACATAAGCATTCCCTATGCCTTTTGGATGGAATGCCTGTCCGTTTGACCTTTTATGTTCAATATTATAGGCTGGAATGGCCTCAATGGGGATGCCTTTTACTGTTTTTCGATCGCCGTTTCCCATTAAGACAGCTCCTTTTAAATCCTCAAGCTGGTCAAGGCATGATTGTGTCATTACAACAGGACAATCCTCTTTGATGATATGATTGATCGCTGTCAGGTCCAGGTGATCTCCATGATGATGTGTGATCAGGATAATGTCCGCATCAGGCATTTTGGCATAATCGGTCTCACGCATGGTCGGGTCAATATGAATTACCATGTTATTGTATTCGAACATGAGCGTACCATGCCCGATAAAAGTGATGGCAAGTTCTCCGTCCCCTGTATCGAAGACATCTTTCGAAAGTTCAGTTTCCATTGGATTGGCATTAAGAAAGTTGATAGTTAACAGCAGCATAAGTATTTTCATGACGGTAGTGGATTAATTTCTGTATCTTTATTGTAAAGGTAACAATACTCAACATATTATAAATCAGCCTCATGAAATTTTTTTTATCCATCCTCTCAGCATGTCTGATCACGCTGGTTACCATACTGACTCTTATTGCCATACTCCTATTTTCCTGTAAGGTTGTGGAAGAAGAACCATCATCAGGAGTGATTCCCGAAGGCCGCCCGGTTAAACTTTACTATGAAAATTCCACCGGGGAGGTTGCCATTACTTCATTTTTTTATGATATCAGTGGAAAAAACTACCTGGCACACTGGCAGCTGGAAGACAGTTCAAGGAGTTCAGTGAACCATTATGAATATGATTCACTCAGCAATCAAACCAGGAAGTACAGGGAGTTCAGCGATGGTATCACTTCTGATCAGCATTTTTATTATGATGCAAAGGGATTATTAACGGGAGAGGATTTTTCCAGGTCGGATGGAGTGACCGGAGAAACAACCTATGAATATGATGATCAGAATATGTGTATCGCTGCCAGCTGCAATGGTTTGAACGGTTGGTTTCATGGAGACCTGATATTTTATTATGACAGCGAGGGAATGAAAACGGGTGCCGGCATATACCGCGGGGGGGATTCCATTGGTTTTATCGAATACAGTTATGATTATTTCGGGAACCGGATTGGGGAGTACTGGGATTTTAATGGACAGTGGAACCAAACATTCGTTTATGAATATCAGCAGGAAGCTGCAAAATGTTTCACGAGCTCCAATGTATTTATTCGTGAAGATAAATGGTTCAGAGTACAACAGGAAGAATATACCTATAACGATGAGACCGGAGGCCCGTCCCATTACCAATATGACGATGAGGGAAGGCTGGTCGAAAAGAAATTCATTCGCTCAGACGGGTTAACTACCCGGACTACTTACCAGTATGACTCCACCGGGATATTGCGATCATCTATACGGGATTATCATGATGGGGACAGTGCATATTTTCATTACTGGTACAGCATAGACCGGAAGCTCCTGGTCAGGACATTTGAGGGGTCTGACGGAGGAAGCGGATCGGAGACCTACCGTTATGATGATAACGGTTTGCTTGTGTCTGGAGAATTGAATAATTTCGATAACTGGTTGAACGGTACACTCACCTTTGAATATGATGGGACTGGACTGCTAACAGACGGTAAATTTGAGGGGAATGATGGTTTTGATGCAGATCTTCATTTTGAATACGATCTGAACCAAAATATGGTAGCGATTAACTGGGATTTCAGTTTCGGAGGATTTCAAAAGTATCATTTTTCATATGAGCCTTTGTGAAAACTTTATTCATAAATACAATCAAATGAAACGAACGAAAACAAATATTCTATTGTTGGTAATTGCCTGCCTGATTATGATGCCCCTTCATGCCCAGTCAAAGAAGGAACTGAAAAAACAAAAGGCAGCTGAAGAATTTGCAGAGACCAGGAGCCTGGTTGAATCAGGCAGTTTCCATTTCGTTGCTCTCAGAGCCCTTCCTTCCAGGGGGCGGATCATTGACCTTGCCACTCATAATGCATTTGCTGAGATCTCGAATGATTCAGTCTTGGCAGACCTTCCTTATTTTGGGAGGGCCCATGGTGGTGTGGCCTATAGCCCAGAATCAGGAGGCATTAAATTCCAAGGTCCGATGGAAGGAGTTAACCTCTCGGTCAACAAGAAAAAAAGCAGGATCAACCTGACATTTACCGTTAATGGTGGAAGAGACCAGTATAAATGTATTTATACGATTACTGGGAGCGGTTCCAGCACCCTCGGTATTACAAGTAATCTGCGAGAACAGATCAGTTATGATGGCCGCATTTCAGCAATAAAAAAAAGAGATTGAGCTGAGTTGGTCTTGAGGGTTATCGTTCTTCCTGCTGCTCATCCTTTCTGGCTTTTTCTTCCTCTTTCCTGGCTTTTCTTGAGAAGGCCCTGACCATACCGCTTTGCTGGATCGCTTCAGAAGCTGACTGGAGTTCGATCAAAGTTTTATTAAGGTTCTGCAGGGCCACATCAAGGCTGTCTGCAAATGCCGAATCAACAAGCATTTTATTAAGCATTCCCTGGCCGGTATTCATGGTTTCGGTGAATTCAGCCAGGTTTCCGGTCATTTTTTCGAGGTTACGGGTAGCATCACTCATGTTCTGGCTGGCCTGATATATGTTGTAAGTGAGGGTGGTATCGGTGGTCATGCGGCCGATTAATCCTTCGCCCCGGTTTATTTTATCTGTAATTTCTTCCAGGTTTTGAGAAATAGCGGAAATGTAATTTACCGCTGAATCAAGTTCAGACGTAAAATCCGATTCAACCAGGAGCTTCCCGAGAAATCCTTCCCCACGGTTGATCTGGTCTGAAAGAACCCTGAGGTTGTAGCTCGTTCTGCTAAGGTTGTAGGCAAAACTGGTGTCAGTGAATATTTTACCAAAGATCCCTTCACCACGCTGCATTTTCTCAGTTATGTTAATAAGATTTGCTGAGACTTCACCAATTCTTTCCCCGGATATTTTTATATCCCGCATAATGTCATCCAAATCAACCGGTTCTGCAGACGGCAGGTTATCTCCCTGTTCGATAGAAGGTTGATCAGCACTTCCGGGCGTAATGATTATAAGTTTATTGCCCATTAAACCCTGCGAGGCGATGGTTACCCTGGAATCCTTTTTAATAAATTTTGCTACTTTCCTGTCCAGGGAGATCTCTACCATAACCGATGAATCAGTAAGAATTGCCAGTTTATTAACCGCTCCCACATCAATCCCGGTGAACCTGACATTCGCTCCTTCCTGGAGGCCTTTTACATCTGTGAAAACAGTGCTTATCCTCATACTGGATGTGAACATATTCTGCTTGCCTCCAATCAGGTATATTATTAGTATGAAAAGCAATGCTCCTCCGGCAATAAACATTCCGAGCCGGATTGTACTATTCCGGGTCTGTTTCATCTGTTAAAGTTTTATATAAAGTAATTACGAATCATATCATCTGTGTGATTTTCAAGTTCTTCATAAGTCCCCCGTGCTATAAAATTACCATTTTGCAGGATAACGATCCTATCTGAAACCCTCCTGGTGCATTTCAGGTCATGGGTTACCACGATGGAAGAAACATTGTAGATCTCCTGGATCCTTATGATTAGATCATTGATATCGCGTGCTGTATATGGATCCAATCCTGTTGTAGGTTCATCATAAAGGATTATTTCTGGCTGCAAAACAAGGGTCCTGGCCAGTCCGGCCCTTTTGCGCATTCCTCCAGAAAGTTCAGCAGGCATTTTATCGATGGCGTCGAAGAGATCGACACTTTTCAGGATCTGTTCGACCAGGTTCTTCTTGTCTGTATCGGATAAACCGGGTTTATTCCGGTTCAATGGGAACATAAGGTTTTCAGCCAGTGTCATGGAGTCATACAGGGCTCCTTCCTGGAAAAGGTATCCAACCCTGATGCGGAGTTCATTCAATTCCCTCTCCTCCAGGTTCAGAACATCGAAGTTTAACACATCAATACTCCCGGCATCCGGAAGGATAAGCCTGACTATGCATTTAATTAAAACAGATTTCCCCTGACCTGACCTGCCGAGAATTGCCAGGGTCTCTCCCCGGTTCAGTTTGAAAGATACCCCTTCCAGCACCTGTGTGTCATCAAATATCTTGTAAAGGTCCCTCACTGTGATAACCGTCTCTTTATTTACAGTCTGTCCACTCATAGTATAAGTTCGGTAATCTGCACCGCCATCAGGTCCAGGATAAATATGACCACGGAGGATATTACCACCGCCGTATTCGCTGCAATACCCACACCCTGGGTTCCTCCCTTTGCATTATACCCCTTGTAACAACTGACTATACCAATGGCAAAGCCAAAAAAGAAGGTTTTGATCGTAGCCGGTATAAAATCCAGAAACCAGATCTGGTCCAATGCCTGGTACAGGTACAGATCAAAGGAGATATTTCCGCCAATATTCATACCAATAAAGGAGCCAAGCAAGGCAATGCCGTCTGCATAGAATACCAGGAGTGGAAGCATCAGTGTGGTGGCCATTACCCTTGTAGAAACAAGGTATTTCATGGGATTTATGCCGGAGACCTCCATGGCATCGATCTGTTCTGTCACGCGCATGGATCCAAGCTCGGCACCTATGCCTGATCCCACCTTTCCGGCGAAAATAATGGCAGTGATTACCGGACCGATTTCCCTGAACATAGATACCATGACAACTCCTGGTAACAGTGAATCAGCTCCCAGTTCAAGCAAGACCGGCCTGGTCTGCATGGTAAGTACGAGTCCCATAATAAATGCAGTGATCCCTATCAGTCCAAGTGACTTTGTTCCGACAAAATAACACTGGCGCCCTAATTCACCCCATTCAAAGGGACTTCTGAACATTTCCCTGACTGCCTTACCCGAAAAACGAAAGGAATCAGCGAGTTCCCAGAAGAATTGCTCCATATTGTCCCCCAGCTGCCATTGTTTACCCATATCTGCCATGATTAGGTTTTAATCTCTAAGTGCAACAGCACTAACGATTATATAAATTTACGGAAAAATAGGATGTATCAGGTCAAATATCAATACATCTATGATTGAGAAAAGTGGAAAAATGCTGGTGAAACTATAAACATGTAATAATATTGTATGTTATAATGAGATCAGCAGTCTTTATCTTATTTTTCCTTCCGGCCTGGGTGTTTTCACAGACCGGTGGACTGGTCATCGACCAGCAAACCCGATTGCCATTGGAAAATGCGAGGGTGGTACTACCCGACAGCACTATGGTCCATACCAATGTCGCCGGCATCTTCTATCTGCCGGAAGATCGGCATGAGGGAAAGCTTCTTGTAAGCTACCTCGGGTATATTCCTCAACCATACATATTCCGGGATAAGGAGAACATACTCATTGAAATGTTGCCTGACCCAAAAGAACTAACGGAGGTTCAGGTCAGTGCTACCCAGTTTTCCGGAAAACTGAAAAACCAGTCCGGCAACATCAGTCTGCTGATCAGGGAAAACAACAGGTTCAACAGCCAGGAACATATCTCGGGCTGGCTGAACCTGGTCCCCGGGATATATATGCATCACGGTACATATAGTACCAACCGGCTGACCATACGCGGGATGGGTTCCCGGGATCCTTATGGAAGTAACCGGGTAAAGGCCTACCTTAATGATATCCCGATCACGGGTGGAGATGGCGTGACCGTGCTGGAAGATCTTTCTCTCACGGGACTGAGCCGCATTGAAATTCTAAAAGGTCCCGCTTCTGCCCTGTATGGTGCGGGACTGGGGGGAACTTTGCGACTGTTTACGCCCTATCCGGGGGAAAAGGGCTTTGGCATAAATACACTGCATCAAGCAGGCAGTTTTGGATTGCAAAAACATGCATTGAGTGCCCATCTTAAAAAAAACAAGACCTCTCTTGCCATCGATCTGGGCAGACAACAGTCAAATGGTTTCAGGGAGAACAGTAACTACTATAACAATCACCTGATGTTGACCGGAGATATTTTTACACGCCATTTCCAGGTGGGGGTTCTCTTTAATTATATTGACCTCAAAGCCCATATTCCAAGTTCCCTTGATGATGAGACTTTTAAGAATAATCCGGAGGCAGCTGCGGAAAACTGGAATGCCATTAAGGGTTATGAAAAATACCAGAAATACCTTACAGGAATCAGCATCAGCAATGATATCGGGACTGCTCTCAGGATGAAAACTGTGTTTTTCGGGGGTGAAAAAAACCTTTATGAATCCAGACCATTCAACATACTTAAGGACAATACCATGAATCTCGGCATCAGGTCCAGGTTAGAATTTGAAACTTCTAGCCTCAAGGCCATCCTGGGTTTCGAATTATTAAGCGAGAACATTGATTGGTCCACCTATGAAACCCTGCAGGGTGAGCAGGGAGATCTCCTGGATGCCATAAGGGAGAACAGGTTTTACACCAACCTGTTTAACCTCTATCACTGGAAAGTAAGCGAAAGGTTCAGGCTGGAGGCCGGGGTGAACCTTGCAATTATACAGTTCAGGCTGGTCGAATCCAATAATCCCGGATACCAGGAAGGAAGTTTCAGATATCCTGTGGTGTTTTCTCCCAGGCTGGGTATAAACTACCGGCTGAGCCATTACCTGACCTTATTCTCGTCTGCAGGTCATGGCTTTTCAACACCATCTTTTGAAGAAACCCTTCTGCCCGAAGGTGTACGAAATGATCAATTAAGGCCTGAGAAAGGCTGGAACCTGGAACTCGGGATGAGAGGGGATGTATGGGATAAGCGGTTCACTTACGATATAACAGGATATATTCTGTTTGTAAAAGATTTGCTTGTCACCAAACGCATTTCAGAGGAAATATTTACCGGGATCAATGCCGGAAGGAGTAATCACGCGGGACTTGAATCTTTGATCAGCTGGACCATATTGAGGGGGCATCAACCGGGGACCGGTCTGCAGCTGCTTCATTCATTTCAATATTCGGGGAACAGCTTTGTCGAATTCGTGGACGATGATGCGGACTATTCCGGGAATGAGTTGCCGGGGATCCCGGATTATAAGAATAATCTCATACTAAAATGGCTCACTGCATTGAATATCGAAACCAGTATGGCATTGCACATGGTTGGGAAACAATACCTGGCCGATGACAATGAAGGGATATACCAGGCTTACCAGACACTTGACTGGAACATCTCATATACACATGAACTGTCATCAAACTTTGGATTTTCCATGGCCCTGGGGATCAATAATATTCTTAACCAATCCTATGCCTCCATGATCCTGATCAATGCTCCCTCCTTTGGAGGGGCTCCACCACGTTATTATTATCCCGGGATGCCCAGGAATTTTTACCTTACACTATCATTGAAAATAGGTTAGAGGAGCAGGGATAGAGACTTTAATCAACCTGATTGAAAGCCGGCTGTAATCCCTTAATTATGTTTTTTTAACAGACCGTTAAGTTTTTTTAACGGTATTTACTAACATCCCCCCTCCTTTACATATAACTTTGTACAGGTTTATAAATTTCACCAGGAATTGAAACAACATTTATACATATCATCATTTTTAGTGATTTTATTTGTCAGTCTGGTTCTTCTGAATAATTATTCCATTCCATGTCCCGGTTGCAGTTCAAACAAACAATACCTGGAAATACAAAAATTTAACACTGAGAAATGGAGTCTGAAGGATGTGACGGAAAATAATCCATGGGATACCGGAGATCAATCAGCTAAAATTACACTGTTCGAAGAGACTCCGGTCCAAAAGGATATGAATCTCACAGCATTGTTTATTGATAAACTTCTGTCTAACCCAACCCTTATTGATCTCCCTCCGCCTGCACTGCAAATCTGACCGATTCCTGAAAGTAATCGGGTCCGTAATAAACATCAACTTATTATTTTTTCTCTTATTAAATAACAAAGCCATGAATATTCATCAATCATATTATCACAGTCCACTTGATTCAAAATTCTGCCATGTCATTAAATCACGTAATGACCTGGAGATAAGCAGAATCGATTATTTAAAAGATACCCAAAGAGGCCAGCTGGTAATTTTCCTGGAAAGCGATCTCCTTTATGACCGGGAGGTAAATGCATTATTGCAGGAAAATAACCTGATCATAGAAGCGCCACGGTCATTGGAATATGAAAAACCATTCAAAACGCATTTGATTGATAAAGAGTCCCTTTCAGACTATGAGAAAGGGGTACTGGCAATAGGGTTTTCAGAGGTGCATTTAAACCGGGGCTTCAGGTATACAATACTTTCTTGCCAGATGATCAACCCAGGCCTGCTCAAGGTAATCCTGAGTTTTCATCAAGTCATAAAAAATTCAAAGAATGAAATTAATTTAAAAAGGAGGAATGTAAAATGAAAAAAATCATAAAAATGCTGGTCCCTTCCATACTGGGAAGCGGCCTTACGATTGCGGTCTTTATGTTAACCGGCCTCAATCGAAATCTTGACCCCGTTTTTCATACCGGGCTGGATCCTGTACCGGTGCACAAAACTATCTATACCGTCAAGGAAAACGGGAAATTCGTTCCGCTAGACTTTACCGGCGTCTCAAAAGAGGTTATGAATAGTGTTGTACACATCAAATCGACACGTAAAGTTCAGGTATCAAACCAGTTGTTTTTCAACGAACGAAATCCTTTTGGAGACATGTTCGGAGATGAATTCTTTCGGTATTTCTATGGCGATCCCCAGCGGCAGCAACCAGACCGTTCAAAGCCTGAACCATTTGAACAGGTGGGTGCCGGGTCAGGTGTCATTATCAACAGCAACGGGTACATTGTCACCAATAATCATGTCGTTGATCAGGCTGATGATATAGAGATTACACTGCCTAACAATGAGAGCTACAAGGCCAAGGTCATCGGAACGGATCCCTCAACCGACCTTGCCTTACTTCAAATTAAAAAGGAAGGCCTATCGGCTATGCACCTTGGCAACTCGGATCAGGTTGAAGTCGGTGAATGGGTAATGGCAGTCGGTAATCCGTTTAACCTGAACTCAACGGTAACGGCTGGAATTGTCAGCGCAAAAGGGAGAAATATCAACATCATTGATGATAAATCGGCTATTGAGGCTTTCATTCAGACAGACGCCGCCATCAATCCGGGCAACAGCGGTGGTGCATTGGTGAACCTGAACGGGGAGCTGATCGGGATCAATACTGCCATTGCCAGTCCCACTGGTTCATATGCAGGATATGGTTTCGCCATTCCTGTCAACATTGTAAGCAAGGTAGTGGAGGATTTTATGAAATACGGTATGGTACAGCGTGCCTACCTGGGCATTTTGATAAGGGATATTGATGCAAACCTGACGAAAGACCAACATCTAAAAATCAGTGAAGGAGCCTTTGTAGACAGTCTCACTGATAAAAGTGCAGCCGGCCTGGCCGGTATAAAAGCCGGAGACGTGGTGGTCAACGTGGATGATGTTCCCATCAAGAAATCCGCCGACCTGCTTGAACAGATTGGCAGGCGCAGGCCGGGAGACCAGGTTAGTGTAACCGTAAACAGGTCTGGGAAAGAACTGTCCTATGAGGTCACACTGGCAAACCAGAAGGGGATCAAGAAATTGATTGCCGACAACCAGCAGGATATCCTGGACGTTTTGGGTGCTTCTTTTGAAACCATTGATAAAGAAAAGGCTGAACAATTAGGCATTGAGGGAGGTGTTGTGGTCAAAGAATTGAACGGGGGTATCCTGAAAAACCAGACTGATATTACAGAAGGGTTTATTATTACTGGTATCAACAACGAAAAGGTTTCATCCGTTGATGATCTGAGAAAAGCCTTAAAACATCAAAACGGTGGAGTAATGATGGAAGGCATTTATGAAAATTATCCAGGAGAGCTCTTTTTTGCTTTTGGTTTGCCGGATTAAATCATTTGTAGCATCTTTTGGTTATTCTGATTTTTTAACGAGTCACTACAGTTCATTGATCTGCAGTGACTCATAGTTTGCCGAGGTTTTATTTTATTAATTTTTTAATCATTTATTGTATCTAATAATTTTTTCTGTTATTCTATAAATTTGTTTTTTTTCCTCCTGAAACTCCAAAACAAAAGACGCAAACTTATTCTCCAGAATTTCGTGCTCTTTTCTAAATTTATTATCATCATAAGCAAAAGGATCATCCATTAATTCTTCAATGTGCCTTTTATGCTTCTCGAAACTTTGAGTTAACTCATCTGCTGTTTTTACCAAATGAATAAAATGTTCATCAAGTGGTTTTAAAGAAATAATACTTTTATGTTTTAATAGCTGAGGGAAGTATTCAACAATAATTTCTTGAAAAAAACGGAGTTCATCTTTAAAAAAGAGAATATCTGATTGCCAATGTGCTGTTATCACAAACAACTCTTCCCAGGAAGACTGATGCAGATAATTACTTTTTCCCTATGCAGCCACTCTTACCCTGACCCAGCAAAGAGTTGTCAATCGTCCGGAAAGCGGTATCAGGTTTACTACGGGTTTAAGGGTGGGTATTCTGGGACCGGCAGCGCTGGGATTCTTTGCACAGGATATCATTCACCGGATCACCCCATCCAATCCACCAAAGGGATGGGATAACCAGGTCCATAATGATGTGATCCTGAATTATGATTTCATGGTTGATAAAGAGATCCTGCGGGATGGTGTTTCTGTATTTGGACTGAAGGGAATTGCCAGGATGGGAACCTTGCATACTGATTTTTCAGGCGGGATATGGTACCGGCTTGACATTGGACAGGATTTCTTCAAGCGGCTTGGCCCGATCCCGGACAATACATTTAACCTCTATTTTCAGATGGAGGGAACGGGCAGGTTTGTGATCTATGATGCCACACTGCAGGGAGGACTCTTCAATAAAACAAGTCCCTATGTTATACCTGCAGAATCAATCAACCGGCTGGTTGGTGATATTATAATGTCACTTGTAGTTGAGATCCGTGGTCACCAGCTTGGCCTGTACCAGCATTTAATAAGTTCCCGCTTCACAGAATCAGGTTGGCATGGCTGGCTTGGTATTGCCTATACTTACTGGTGGTGATCCGGGTACCGGTATGGATGAAGCGGATTAATTGGTTTTGATTTTAAACCTGCCGTTTTGCCCAGCTGTCCCGCAATGGAACTGTCCGGTTGATCAACAGATTATCAGGACTGCTATCCTTATCCAAACAAAAATATCCCAGGCGCTGGAACTGGAATTTATCGCCCGGACTGAAAGTTTTCAATCCGGGTTCAACAAAGGCATTCACCATCTCCAGTGAATCAGGGTTAAGGTTTGAGCGGAAATCCTCTCCTTCAGGAGCCTCGTCCGGGATCTCCGTATTGAACAGCCTGTCATAAAGCCTTACCTCGGCAGGAATAGCATGTTTGGCAGATACCCAATGCAGGGTTCCCTTTACCTTGCGGTTGCTCTGGGGACCGCCACTCCGGGTTTCAGGATCATAGGCACAATGCAGTTCTGTGATATTGCCTTCATTATCCTTGATGACCTCTTCACATTGTATGATGTAGGCGCTTTTAAGCCTGACTTCTCTGCCTGGTGCAAGGCGGAAGAATTTTTTCGGGGGATCTTCCATAAAATCAGCTTGCTCGATATAAACCTCCCGGCTGAAAGGGATCTCCCGGGTACCCATGCTTTCATCTTCAGGGTTGTTGGTGGTTTCCATCCACTCTTCCTGGTCTTCAGGGTAATTTGTAATTATAATTTTCAGGGGATGCAGCACACCCATTACCCTGGGGGCTTTCTTATTCAGATCCTCCCGCAGGCTGAATTCCAGGAGTCCAACATCAATGATCCCGTCAAACTTTGTCACCCCAATGGTATCGGTGAAATTGCGGATGGATTCCGGTGTATAGCCCCGGCGCCGCAAACCCGATACAGTGGGCATACGGGGATCATCCCACCCGTTTACCAGTCCCTCTTCAACCAGCTGCAAAAGTTTTCGCTTGCTCATCACGGTATATGTCAGGTTGAGGCGGGCAAATTCGATCTGCCGGGGACGGTAATCATTGTCCACCAGCTGATCAAGGAACCAGTCATAAAGCGGGCGGTGGTTTTCAAATTCCAGGGTGCAGATGGAATGGGTAATACCTTCGAAAAAGTCTGATTGTCCATGGGCAAAATCATACATGGGATAAATGCACCATTGGTCCCCGGTACGGTGATGTTCCGCATGCTTGATCCTGTAAAGCACCGGGTCTCGCATATGCATATTGGGGGAGCTCATATCGATCCTTGCCCGCAGTACATGTGAACCTTCATCGAACTCACCGTTTTTCATTTTTTCAAAGAGTTCTAGATTCTCCTCAACCCTGCGGTTCCGGCACGGACTTGCCAGTCCAGGTTTAGAGGGCGTGCCCCGCTGCTCACTGATGGCATCAACAGACTGGTCATCCACGTATGCTTTCCCTTCCTGAATGAGTTTTACCGCGAAATCATATAGTTTCCCGAAATAATCAGAGGCATAATAAAGGCGGTCTTCCCAGTCAACCCCAAGCCATTTAACATCCTCCTGTATGGATTCCACGTATTCAACATCCTCCTTTACAGGGTTGGTATCATCGAAGCGCAGGTTGCATTTTCCTCCATATTTTTCCGCCAGTCCGAAGTTCAGGCAGATGGACTTGGCATGCCCGATGTGCAGGTATCCGTTTGGTTCCGGTGGGAAGCGGGTATGCACTCTGCTTTCGTTCTTCCCTTCAGCAAGGTCCTCATCGATAAAGATTTCGATGAAATTCTTCGTTTCTTTTAAATTGTCCGCTGGTTTGTCCTCACTCATAAGTAATTGTTTAGGCAGTACAAAATTAAAATATTTAAGGATTGTCAGGGGGAATTTGTAATTTTCCGGTCCAAATGGGACTGATACAGATTGAAAATATGGAATTCTATGCCTTCCATGGTCATTACCGGGAAGAGCAGATCGTAGGGAATAAGTTCCTCGTTGACTTGAGCATAGATTCAGATATGGCTGCACCAGCTGCTTCGGACAACCTGAAAGATGCTATTAATTACCAGCGTGCATACAAACTGGTTAAAGAAGAGATGGAGAAGAAATCCAAACTGCTGGAAAATATCGCCAAGCGAATCCTGGATACAATCTATAATAATTTTGATGGGGTTCGGGAAGTAACTGTAAAAGTTTCAAAGATGAACCCTCCCATGGGTGGAGGCCGCATTGAAAAGGTCAGCATCACCCTTACCCGGTAAAATGAAAATAGCAGGCACAAATAAGAAATGCCCCAAATGCGGGAACTCCTTTCATTGTATGGGGGATGAGGATTGCTGGTGCGAAAGCTACCAGATCCTGCAGAAGGATTTCCTCCGGATCACACAAACGTACAACGACTGTCTTTGTCCCACTTGCCTGAAGGAATATACCTCGGAGTAAAAGAGAATATCGTATCTTAGATAGCCTAAAAAATAGGTAATCATTAGATTAACATTATGTCAACTTTTCAGCCCTTTAACATGGAACGTTACATGTCTGCTTACGAGCAGGATGTTAAATATAATTTATCCGAAAGCGGTGTTCACCCCATGCTTCTCAGTGAATTGCTTGAGCTGAAGAACGGTTCGCTCGATGAACTGCTGGCAACCGATATCAATTATGCCCATGCGAACGGCAGGCCTGAACTCAGGGAAAACATTGCCAAAATGTATGAGGGAGCAACAGCTGATAATGTACTGGTGACCGTAGGCGCCATAGAGGCAAACTTTAATTCCCTACGTACGGTTCTGAACAGGGGTGATGAAGTGGTAATCCAGTTTCCTAATTACATGCAGGTCTGGGGTGTAGCCAAAAACCATGATTATTCAATCAAGACTTTTTCACTACTTGAAAAGAAGAGCTGGGAACCAGATCTTGATACCCTGGAGAACATAGTAACTGACAAAACCAAACTGATTGCCATATGCAACCCGAATAACCCGACAGGACGTATTTTCAGGGAGGATGAGATGGATGCCATTGTCCGGATAGCCGATAAGGCAGGAGCCTGGATCCTGGCAGATGAAGTTTACGCCGGTGTTGAGCAGAAAACCGATGAGCAGACTCCTTCCTTCTACGGACGGTATGACAAAGTGCTTGCCGTGGGCAGTATGAGTAAGGCATATGGTCTTCCGGGTCTCCGGACAGGCTGGGTTGTCGGTCCCCCGGACATGATTGACCAGATATGGGCAAGGCACGAATACAATACCCTCAGTGCGACAATGCTATCGAATAAACTGGCCGCCCTGGCCTTATCCGAGGAGGTTCGCCCCATAGTAAGGCAAAGGGCACGAGATTATGTACGCCAGGGATTCCCTATCCTGGAAGAATGGATAACCAGGCAAAACGGCAACCTGCGATGCGTCCCGCCGGAAGCTGCTGCCATTGCTTTCATTAAATATGATCTGGACATTAATTCTACAGACCTCGTAATGAAGCTGATCAAGGAGCGATCGGTGATGATCGTCCCGGGAGACCATTTTGGTTTGGACGGGTTTCTCCGGGTCAGCTATGGCCTTCCAAAGGATTATCTTCTTGGTGGACTCAACGCTATCTCTGAAGTACTGTCAAATCTTTAAAATCATGGTTATCATTACGCTGGATCAGATAAAGCAGATCCTGCCCTCAATTGATATCATTCCACAGATCGAGAAGGGTTTCCAGGCGTATTCTGAAGGCAGGGTGATAGTACCACCCATTGGAGAAATGATCCTCGACAAAGGGGAAGTTCATATTAAATACGGATTTGTAAAGAAGGATGAGTATTACGTGATAAAAATTGCATCTGGGTTTTATGATAATCCGGCTATTGGACTCTCCTCAGGCAACGGACTGATGCTGTTGTACAGCCAGGAGACCGGGGAACTGGCATCCATCCTGCTCGATGAGGGTTACCTGACCAATATCCGTACAGCCGTAGCAGGGGCGATTGCAGCAAAATACATGGCTCCTTCAAAAGTTAACAAGATCGGGATCGCCGGGGCCGGAACCCAGGGCAGGTTGCAACTGTTATACCTGAAAGATATAGTGGATTGCAGGCAGGTCCTTGTCTGGGGAATGCACCAGGAAGAAGTGGATGCATATAAATCCGACATGGAAAAAGAGGGATACTATATTGAAACTACCCTTGACGCCTCGGAGATCTTAAAACAATGCAACCTTGTCGTCACTACAACACCTTCTAAAACTCCTGTCCTGAGCAGTAAGGATTTAAGGAAGGGAACCCATATCACCGCCATTGGATCCGATACCCCGGAAAAACAGGAGGTGGATTCGCGCATTCTCAGGGATGCGGACATTGTTGTCGCAGACAGCATTGAACAATGCATGGCCAGAGGAGAGATCTACAAAGCCATTGAAGCCGGTGATTTAAAAAAAGAAAAATTGATCGAGCTGGGTAATGTGATCTCTGGCGCTGCTGAGGGAAGGATTTCGGACAAGCAAACTACCATTGCCGACCTGACAGGAGTAGCGGTCCAGGACATCAGTATTGCCTCTGCTGTATATAAGGCTGTAACCGGATAAGCCCGGCAGGCAAATCCATTTTAAAAGTCACCGGGCGTTGTAAGGGTACTGGAATCATCTTGATATTCTCCAGGGAATTTAAAGTATCCTCATACCTATTGCACCACTGAAGCTTTATTGAATCCTTGGGATCGGGATTTCATGTATATGCTTACCCTGATGTGTTTCATTAAAAGGTGAATGATATTTTTCAGATGAGATCATCAAAAGAAAAATCAATGATATATCACCAGTATTTGGAATTAGTAAACTAATTAGTTAACTTTGAATGACAACCAGAAGGATCATTGCGTACAAAGAAGATTTTGTAAATTTCTATAAATCACAAGATTATAAAGTCCAGCAGAAGATTGAATATGTAATGGACCTTGTTCGGTTCGAAAGGCAAATACCTAAGAGATTCTTTAAATATCTGTATGGTACTAACGGGATTTATGAAATAAGAGTTAATACTACATTCCGGGTCCTTCGAATTTTGTGTTTCTTTGATAAAAAGGATCTAATTGTATTAACAAATTGTTTTTTGAAAAAGACTCAAAAAGCACCAAGAAAGGAGATTAAATTAGCTGAGAGGTTAAAAATGGAATATTTGGCTGATAAATATGAAAATCATACCTAATGAAAAATATAACCGAATTTGAAGATTTACTGAAAGGAAAATACGGTAAAAAAGGTACACCCAAAAGAGATAAATATGATGCAGAATCCCTGGCTTTTAGACTAGGCGTAATGCTCAGGGAAGCAAGAAAAGAGGCGCACATTACCCAGGAACAATTGGCAGAAAGAACGGGCACAAAAAAAAGCTACATCTCAAGAATTGAGAGAGGGAAAAGCGATATCCAGATTACAACTTATTATAAATTAGTGGAGATAGGCCTCGGAAAACAATTAAATGTATCCATAGGATAGGATGGAACTTTAGACGTACAGATATCGATCGTATTGATGGCATTCTCTTCCCGATGATGCCATCATCATTGGAAGTTTGTTAGGTGTCCAATAATTAGTAAATTTGCATCCACCGAGACAGGATGAAGCCACCCTAAGGTATACGGTGGCTTCGCAATTTGGTCGGTTTGCCGAGTGGCTAGGCGCTGGTCTGCAAAACCAGTTACAGCGGTTCGAATCCGCTACCGACCTCAGAGGCAGCCAAATAGCTCATTATAAGCTATTTGGCTGCTTTGTTTTAAAGGTAGAGTTGCAAACTCTTGCTAAACCTACTTTTTGTGTCTTGTTAGGATACTAATTTGGTGTATTTGTTTCTCCTAAAACATAATTGGATTGTTTTCTTATGGTTGAAAAGGATACTAAATAAGTACCCAGTTTACGCATATAACATACATATTATTTAGAGAATCCGCAAAAAATGTCTATTTTGTTACCTTACATGTCTGGTAAGGATACCAATTTAGAATTCATTTTACACATGAAGCATAAAGTTATTACGGATAAGGCAGCACAACTCTTGAGGCATTTAACCGAAGAAAGTAAAGAGTTCTTCACGGTTAAAGACGTAAAGGAGTTTCTGAAAGGCACTTCAAAGTCCTATGCGAAGAAATTACTTCGGGAAATGACAGAAAGGGAAGTGGTTATGCGATTGAAGTCGGGATTGTATGTGCAGGTCCCTTATGATACACCGGCCAAGGATTTTTTCCCGAACTGGGGATTGGTTGGTTCCAAACTGGTAGGAGATGCCAATTATTACATTGGATATTTCAGTGCGCTGAAAATGCACGGTTTTACTACGCAGCCTTCCATTCAGGAGCAAGTAGTAACCGATAAAAGGATGAAGCCAGCAGTTCAGAATATTCGTGGGGTTCAGTTTCAGTTCATCTACCATACCGAAAAACATTTTATTGGCAATAAAAAAGTTTGGACAGAAGCACTGAACCGTTCATTTCCGGTACTATATAGCGACCTTGAAAAAACTATTATTGACTGCCTATACAAACCGAATTATGCTTTTGGAATTGTTGAAGTAGCGAAAGCAATATATCTGGCAAAAGACAAGATCAAACCCGATAAACTTATCAACTACATTAAACAACTAGACAGCCAGGCGGTAATAAAGAGACTTGGGTTTATCCTGGAACTTTATGAGGTTGATTTACCAATAATTGAAGAATTACAACAGATGAAATCGGCATCGTATGTAGCCCTTGATCCGATTCACCCAAAACGAGGAAAAACTACAAGCCGGTGGAGGGTATTCATCAATGTTGATATAAATACTATTAAACAAGCACCATTTAGTTAAATATGATTACATCAGGAGAAATAGACAAGATTGCCAGAAAGAACAATATCGG
>SDBS01000744.1_pt1 | contig 32572 bp, 32 predicted proteins | sample 2277091 | NCBI WGS metagenome assembly SDBS01 (sample SAMN10404972, study PRJNA504765) | marine sediment metagenome | isolation source: marine sediment core GS10_PC15, 163 cmbsf | place: Arctic Ocean: Southern Knipovich Ridge | collected 2010 | reverse complement strand
GCTCAATATTAACCAAAATGAGTAGCTTCCAAGCGGATTTAAAAATCCTTTCCGTTTAAAAGCCGATATCTTTGAAAATGGATCCAAAATCTATGATGAATTTCCCTTATCTGATTATTTGGGTAGCTGGAATCCTGCACGCTTGAAGGAAAGGAAGTCTAAAACCCGAGTCACAACTGTGTATAAAACCCGAGTCATCCGCCTGATTATGTCCAAAGGTGCTTTAAAGCTGATCAAGGGGAAACTTGAGTCTCTAGTAAAAACAGGGGGACCGGAGTGCCGAGGTCTGGACTTGAACCGGCAGGCAGGATGCCAGCCTGAAATTCCTTGATTTCATTTATATGGATGGTCTAAGATATTCATACTCGAATGTTACGAAGACAATTCTATCCATTTCTCGTTCTTTTTTCCTTAATAATCGTTGGCTGTTTTTTCATTCTTGTATGATTCCCGTCTCTTTCTAAATTATCCTTTCTGCGAACTAAAAATCCGAAAAAGGAGGCAAAAGTGCATTTCATGACCATCATATCCACACATAGTGGAGCTTTCACTTGGAAAAAAAGTACTAGAACAGCGAAGGCTCTATTAGCAGTGGTTCTATTATTGCAGGTGGGCACTCTTGAGCTGTCCGGTTTTCCCTCTTTGGACGAAATACCTCCCTACCGTCTTAGCCTTGAGGAAGCGCTGCACCTTTTTCTCCAAAACAACTCTGAGATGCTAGTAGCCCGTGCATCAGCCCTTCGCCTTGAAGAGGAGACCAAAATTGGAACGCTGTGGCCAAATCCCTCCTTCGAGTGGGAACAGGAACGGTTCGATACTTCCAGCCAGCAGTTCTTTATACTGAATCAATCAATCCTCAATCCGCTCGAATACTCATACCGGCGCAAGTCCTCGGATGCCCGCAGCAAAGCGGTGTGGTCCACTTTTCTCGAGGAAGCGAGTGCACTGATCCTGGAGATGAAACGCCGCTACGTTGAAGCCTCGGCCGCCAAAAATCGCTCAGAACTTCTGACCCGTGTAACACAGACGGTCAGACGGATCTTTGAGGTGGCCAAGGTCCGCACTGAGGAAGGTAACCTCGGTGCCTTCGAACTCAACCGATTATCGGCTGAGGTTGCTGCCTACGAGGAAGAATTGGCTCAGTCCAGGCTGGAATCGAGGATCGCTTTGCGGGAACTTATGTCTTTTATCTCCAGAAGCCCAGAAGATTCAGGCAAGTTTGACACCGAGCAGCAAACTATCATCCTGGACAGGCTCGTCTACAAGCCACTGGATTATGATACTGAAAACCTTATTAGCAAGGCTATAGAATCGCGTGGGCTGTTAGCTTCCCTCCATGCCACCTCCCTGGCCGAGGAGTTGAGGTTTAAAGCGGAGAAAGCATCCCGTTTCCCAGAGCTTTCTTTGAGAGGTGGTTTGACTGGGGAACCCACACTAACCTCTAATCTCTCTCCCTATTTAGGGTTGAGTATCGGAATCCCGATCTGGGATCAAAAAGCCCCACAAATCCAGGCTGCAAGCCGGGCCCTTCAGGAATCGGAAGCCGGACTTGTCGCCGCTAACCGCAGGGTCAACCTGGATGTTTTGGCCGCTTACGACGAAGTGGAGAGCTACCGGAGCCGCATTGAAAAGATTTCTTCCCTGTTTCTTATAAACAGTGATAGTTTACTTCCAGATGCAGCTATCCTCTATGGCGAAGGCAAAATCACTCTGCTTGAATTTCTGGACGCTGCGGCGGCCGCTAAGGAAGCAAAACTTCTAGAGCTCCGTCTACTGCATGGCCATACCCTCAGCCATTTTAAACTCGATCGGGCAGTGGGAGTCCTTCCATCTGAGCTAAAGTCCGATGGAGAGTGAAATCACTTATTAGCAGGAGGATGAATATGAAGACTATCCATTTCATGGCAATAACATATCTCGGATTAAGTATTCTCACTGGGTGCAGACCTGCCAATGATCCACATGATGCAACAACTTCTCAGCCAGAGGAGAGCAGAAAAACGGTGATCACCCTGACTGCGAAACAAACTGCTGCTATCGGATTAGAAACAGATCCAGTGGAGATAAGGGAGATCAAGACAACGATCCGTCTTCCTGGGCGGATTGTCCCGGCACCTGAACGGGAGGCTTTTGTGACCTCACTTATCGGCGGTCGTGTCGAAAAGGTGTTTGTACAAGAAGGAGACCGGATTGGGAAAGATCAGCCTGTGGTTCGTCTCACTGGTGAAGCGTTGGGAATTTGGATCTCCGATGTCCGGAGTGCCCACTTAGAGTTGGAACGAGAGATCCGCCTTAAGGACCGGGGAGTTGGTGTATCTAAAAACCTGCAGGATGCCCAGCTGGCCTACTCCGCTGCCAGACAGAGGCTCCTGGCTGTGGGATTTTCCTCCCCAGAAATCGAAAAAATTTCTGCCACTCTTGAGGACATCAATTCCATGGCGCTCCTCTCTCCGATCGATGGGATTGTGTTGGATCGGAATTGCACCCGAGGGGGGCCGGTTTCACCCGGGGACAAATTGTTTTACATCGTTAACCTTAAACCCATCCTTGTTGAAGCCGACGTCTTTGAACAGGATCTGCATCTCCTTCACAGCGGCCAGGAGGCTCATGTTACAGCAATGGGAGATCCCGGCAAAGTCATAAAAGGGACTGTAGATAGAATCGTTCCACGAATCGATGCTGAGCGCCGCACCGCATTACTGTTAATCAGACTTCCAAATAAGGATGAGACCTTCAAACCCGGCATGTATGTTACCGTCCAGATTCTGACCTCTGTATCGAGCCTGCCCGCAGTGCCTTCGGATGTACTTCTTATTGAGGGCGAGAGATCCTATTTGATAGTGACCAAAGACGAATTGACTTTCCACAGAGTCCAGGTCAAAGTCCAGCAAGAGGGGGCGGATTTTGTACCTATCCCAGAACTCGCCTCGGGTATGAGAGTAGTCACATCTGGAGCGTTTCAAATTATGAGCGCTATGAAGGGTGTCGAAGCAGAGGGCGAGTGAGAAGAGGAGGCTTCCGACTATGATCAACAAGCTGATCGAGATCGCTGTAAAACAAAAGTTTCTAATAATTATTTTGCTTATCAGTCTATCCGTCTGGGGAATCTACAGCTACCAAAAAATTCCCATTGATGCTTTCCCGGAAGTGACCAACAACCAAGTCCAAATTCTCACCAAAGTGTCTGGAATGTCGCCTATTGAAGTGGAAAAGTTAGTCACTTATCCAATCGAATTGAGCATGGTCAACCTTCCTGATGTCATCGAAAATCGGTCCATCAGCCAATTTGGGCTGAGCTCTATTACGATAGTTTTTAAAGACCAGGTGGATATATATTTTGCACGCCAGCTTATTTTAGAGCGTTTAGGCGATGTCCGCGATCAGCTTCCCGAAAACTTAGAGACGGAAATGGCCCCAGTTACAACTGGACTCGGGCTTATCTATGAATACCTCGTAACGGATGATCCCAATGACAATATGAGTTACAGCCAGAGGGACTTGAGGACCATTCAGGACTGGATCATAGTCCCGGAACTGCGGAGTGTACCGGGAGTAGCGGAGGTAAATTCGCAGGGAGGATTTGTAAAACAATACCAAGTCCTCCTGAATCAGCCGGCTATGCTCAATTACAATGTCAATTTGGACGACGTTTATACAGCCATCGCAGAAAGCAATCAAAATGCTGGAGGCCAATACATCGAGCGTCAGGATCAACAATTTATTGTTAGAGGTATTGGATTGTTAGGTTCTGGGAACAGCGAGGTTCAATGTCTTAAAGATCTAAATAACACGATGATCACTAGCCGTAACGGCACACCGATTTTCTTGAGGGATGTGGCTTCAATTGAAATAGGAAATGCGGTGCGGTACGGAGGGGCTTTGGTTGACAGCAAAGGGGAAACGGTCAACGGGACCGTGATGATGTATATGGAGTCTAATGTCCGCGAAGTGTTGAGTGCAGTGAAGGCAAAAATGGAGCTGATAAAAACAATCCTCCCTTCTGGTGTGATCGTCGATGTTTACTACGACCGCATTGAGCTTGTCAACAATGCTATAACCACTGTAACCCAAAGCCTCCTGATTGGGGCGGTATTGGTCATTATTGTGCTGACTATCTTAATCGGCGATTTGAGATCATCAGTGATCGTGAGTCTTACTCTTCCGTTTACTGCCCTCCTGACATTCATCCTGATGCGCATGTTTGGATTCGGGGCAAATCTTATGTCATTGGGCGGATTGGCAATCGGTATAGGCATGTTTGTCGATGGTTCGATTGTGATGGTCGAGAATATTTTCCGTGTTAAACAGGAAAATCCTGGCCACTCGATGAATAGTCTCATTCTCCGGGCAGGACACCAGGTGGGACGCCCTATTGTCTTTGCTATCGGTGTTGTAATTGCCGTTTTTCTGCCTTTGTTTACGCTGCAAGATCTGGAAGGCAGAATGTTCAGGCCGCTGGCCTTCACCATCAGCTTTGCCTTGATGGCTGCACTTCTCCTGGCATTGACCATGGCCCCTGCCCTCTGTGCCATTCTTTTTAGAAAAAGCTCAAGGGAGTTTGATGCGAGTGTCGCAGAAGGGAATGCCTTAGTTCAAATCGCAAAGAAAATATACGAGCCGACGCTCGATTTTGTTCTGCGTCACCGGATCGCAGTGACTTTAATGGCCCTCATCATGGTCGTAGGCGCACTATTGATTTTTACATCATTAGGATCGGAATTCGTACCCCGCTTGGAAGAAGGATCTATTTCGCTCCAGGTTGCACGTGATCCTTCGATTTCATTGGAGGCCAGTTTACGGCTTGAAAATCAATTATTGCAGGCAGCGATGGAATTTCCGGAAATTTCCCGTATAGTCAGCAAAGTCGGCCGGGCTGAAGTTGCGTTGGATCCAAATCCGCACTATCTGTCAGATGTCTATATTGGCCTGAAATCCCGGAAATCCTGGCGTTTCCCAAATAAAGAGACCTTGGAAAATGCCTTAAGAGAGCGTTTTGATCAGATTCCCGGTATAGCTGTAAACTTTAGCCAGCCTATCCAGCAGCGAGTTGATGAACTTATCAGCGGGATCAAGAGCCAAATTGCCGTGAAAATTTTTGGACCGGATTTAAACAAGCTCGAACAGCTGGGCACGCAAGTTGCAAATGTGCTTAACGATATTGAAGGAGCTGTTGATGTGAATGTCCAGCAGATTGCCGGACTTGGATACCTTCAGATTCATATCGATAGAGAAAACGCGGCACGATACAACCTCTCCATCTCTGCGGTCCAAAATATAATCGAAACTGCCATTGGCGGGAGTGTCGCAACCACAGCCCTGGAAGGTGAACGCAGGTTTGATGTTCTCTTGAGATACAGAGAATCTAACCGCAGCACGCCGAATGAAATCAGGGCTATCCTCATCAATACTTCTTCCAGCCAAAAGATTCGTCTCGGTGACATTTCCACCATACAAATAGTAGAAGGACCCGCGCAGGTCAACAGAGAAAGAGGCAAAAGATTAGCTGTGGTTGAATGCAATGTGACCGGACGCGATATGGGCGGTTTTGTCGCTGAAGCACAAAAAACAGTAGTGACCAAAGTTCACTTTCCCTCTGGTTATTTCATTACCTGGGGTGGACAATTCGAAAGCCAGCAACGTACGCAGAAACGCTTGAGCGTAATAATCCCCATCACGCTCGTAATTATCTTCCTTCTTCTCTATGTTACCTTTAATTCTATTAAACAGGCATTTCTTGTCTTGTTCAACATCCCCCTTTCCCTTGTCGGAGGAATTCTTCTCCTTTGGATACTGGATTTATACGTCAGTGTTCCAGCTTTGGTAGGTTTTATCGCCCTGCTGGGAATCGCGGTGCAGAATGGCGTGGTGATGATCACCTTTATCAATGATCTAAAAGAGAAAGGAACAGAAACCATGATGGCCATTAAAAGTGGAGCCATGCTGCGTTTACGTCCTATTTTGATGACAAGCCTAACAACACTGTTCGGCCTGCTTCCCCTCCTGGTTGCAACCGGGCTGGGCTCTGATGTCCAGCGTCCTCTTGCCGCGGTCGTGGTCGGAGGACTTTTTACCTCGGTGGTCTCAACGCTCCTGGTTTTGCCTGCAATTTACCGGTGGTTTGAGGCGCCGGTCCGGAACGATTAGTGTTTGTGTGTTGTCGAGCGGTTCTAATTTTGGGAATTGTATGTATCGATCACTATGAAAAACTTTCCAACCGGAGAAACGGAACATCAAATCCCAGTCAGCAGGATAAAGTTCAAATAATTGAGTAATTATTTTTTTAACCTATTTTTTGTGGGATGTCCTGGTCAAGGATTCAATGTGACCTAGTCGGTTTGGATGTGATAATCTTATTTCAGTAGGTAAGTTGGTAATAAATGGGAAAAATTGTGAGAGATTTGATGCAAAACCAAAAACGAAATTCCTATCTTTTAAAAATACATTGCATGGTATAAAGAGCAAGTGCAGAAAGGAGCAGACGAATGGAAGAAATTAGACGATATGTTAAAATGACAATTCCCTTTAATTTGTACTTATTTATGAAAAGAAACTTCCACACTTTAACTTTTAAGAGAAATTCAAACCTTTGTGAAACGCATTTTCTATTAGGAGAACAATAGCTAGTATGAAAGTCCTCTTTGTATGGCCGCATAAAGATGCTTTTGGCTTTAAACCTATTGGTATATCTTTACTTTCAGGAATTGCCCGACAACTTGGATGGGATGTTAAACTTTTTGATACTACAGAGATTGATTTTGGATTTGTCAATGTTAACCTGTCGGGAGAAAGTGCTAAAATTTTCAAACCTATTGATTTTTCACAATATGGATTGCAAAAATGCACATTCGACTTAGAGAGTAAATTTTTAAAATTTTTGAAGGAATATAATCCTGATTGCCTCGCCTTTAGTGTATTAAGTGATGAGCACTTAATCGCTGCAAGGATATCAGAAATAGCAAAAAAATTTTCCCCTGATATTCCTATTATATGGGGAGGAAAGTTCCCTACATTAAATCCAGAGAAAACAATGAAAATTTATGCTGTCGATTTTGTTTGTATCGGAGAAGGGCTAGACGCATTTAGTACATTTCTACAAGCTCTTGAAAACAATAATAACATTTATAATATACCAAATATCTGGGCAAAGAAAAAAAAGGGCTTGGTGAAAAATGTTATCCGTCCTTTAAGAAATAATCTTGATAATTTGCCATATGTTGATTGGAAAATTTTTGACAAACGTCAATTCTTCAAACCATTTGACGGAAACATATTCATTGGCGGAGATCATATGTTGAATTGGGGATGTCCACACCACTGCACATACTGTATAAACCATTTTTATCATGAAATGTATAACAAAAAGTATTTTATGAGACGGTACGGAATAAAACGAATAATTACAGAACTTAAAAGCTTAAAAATACAATATAATTTGGAATTTTTTAGATTTCACGACGAAGACTTCTTGATGCGGCCTTTAAAAAATTTACAGAAATTGAGTGCGGCATATAAGAAAGAGGTAAATTTACCTTTTGTAATTGAAACTAACCCAAAATCTGTCACTCCAGAAAAGGTTAAATTGCTGAAAGAAATGAATTGTGCTAGTGCTTCACTGGGGATAGAAACGGGTGATAAAAATCTGAGAAAAATGCTTAAGCGAAAAGACACTGAAGAAGATATTATTAGCGCTTTTTCTCTGCTTAAAGATGCTGGTATAAGGACATCTGCATTTTATATGCTAGGAATACCGTTTGAAACAAGAAATACATATAAAAAGACAATAGAATTATCAAAAAAAGCAAATGTTCAATATCCTTGCCCTGGCTTTTTCTATCCTTTTGAAGGGACGGAGTTAAGAAAAATAGCAATAAAGGAAGGTTACTTTAACCCAAAAAATAACAAAAAAATGATATTTGAGCGTGATAAACCAGCTCTTCATTTTAATGACTTTAGTGAAACTGAATTAATTGAAATGAGAAAAGTATTTGTTTTGTATGCAAAACTCCCAGAACAATATAAGCCTTATATTAGGCAGTCTGAAAAATTAGATGATGTAGGAAAAAAAATCAGAAGAAAGCTTATTGAGATATACGATAAAACAGTCTGGAAAAACAATGGTTTTTTTATTGATGACGGACAGACAGAGAAAAATATTGAGGAACTCAATAAAATCCTTCGAACTTCAAACACCTCCTCTGATAAAAAAAATAAAAGGTTAAAAAAAATAAGAAAAAAAGGAAAATAAAGGCCAGCATAATTATGACAAATTTTAACTATGGCCAATATATTGAGCGAGCTGTAAAAAGTGCCCTTAATCAAAACTTTGATGAAACCCAGATGGAAGTTATCGTGATAGATGACGGTTCAGAAGACAACAGTATGGAAACTCTAAAAGCCTATGATGATAAGATAATATTAATCAGTCAAAATAATCAAGGTTTAACTTGTTCCTTAAATAGAGGGATAAAGAAAGCTCAGGGACAATACATAATGCGGCTGGATGCAGATGACATCCTTGAGCCAGATACACTTTCTGACACGGTGCCTATATTAGACAGGAATAATGATTTAAGTTTTGTTTATTTCGATTATTTAGTAATCGACGAAAAAACTCAAAAGGAAACATTAGTTAGCTTAGAAAAATTTAATCTATTTAAAATGGTTGGAACAAATTTATTAATTAGAACATCGTGTTTCGAGCAGATTGGAATGAATGAAGATATGTACTTTGAAGAATACGATTTTTTAATCCGCCTACTAGAAAGATTTGAAGGATGTCATATTCCCCAGATATTTCTAAAATATTTTAAACATGGGAAGGGAATGACAGAAAATGAAGAAGAGTGGAAAAAGGGTGTAAGGCAACTAGTCGAAAAGTATGGATGAAAGATATTTCAAGAAAGCAAGATTGTATTCCCTCAATATCATCATTCTATTAATTTAGAAGATATCTATGCGGAAAATCAAAATAGGCAATAAAGAAATCGGAAGAAATTATCCTCCTTTTCTCATTGCAGAAATTGGATGCAATTTTGAAAACAACTTTGATAAAGCTAAAGAGATGGTAGAGACTGCAGCTTTAGGGAAAGCTGATGCAGTCAAATTTCAGACCTTTATCCCCGAGAAATTAACAACTCAAACAGCACCAAAGTTTTGGGACATTGAAGGCTGTCCTGGTGCTACACAATACCAAGAATTCAAGTCGGTTTTCAGACTTAATTATGAACAATACAAACAGATAAATGAGATCGCGAAAGAAAAAAAAATTATTTTTTTCTCCATTGCATTTGACGAAGAAAGTGCTGATCTGCTTGAGAGATTAGACGATCTAGCCTATAAAATTGCATCTATGGATTTGATCCAATTGCCTCTTTTGAGGCATGTGGCTAAAAAGGGAAAACCTATGTTGCTCTCTACAGGAGCTTCGACTCTTGATGAGATTAAAGAAGCCGTAGAGACAGTAGAAAACTTAGGTAACAAAGATATAATTTTGTTGCACTGTATCACGAATTATCCCACGGCAGATAAAGATGCAAATCTGCGAATGATTCAGGAGCTTCAGGAATCTTTCCCAGAGATTCCCATTGGTTATTCAGATCATACTATAGAAGATTCATCTCACAGCACTCTTGTCGCAGCAGTGGCTTTGGGAGCCTTAGTCATAGAAAAACATTTTACCTTCGATAAAAAAAGACCATGGCATGATCATATCATATCAGCAGATTATTAAGATTTAAAAGAGTTTTTAAAAAAATATTAAACGAGAAAAGGTTGAATTACTCTTGAAGTAAGAGGGAGAAGGGTAGTTTAGATTCAGGGAATAAACATGGTGGCCAGAAAATCTAAAATTCTTTTAATACGACCTAATAATTTTCTTTCCGTGGGCAATTATCCTCCACTGGCTTTGATCCTTACCGGCTCAGCCCTGGAAAAAGCCGGTTATGAAGTTGAAATTTACACAGCTTCAAACGAAGACCGTTATTTAGAAACGATAAAAGAAAAGGTCAGGGATAATGATTTATTATTCGTTGGATTGACAGTTTTGACAACAGAAGTTGCCGATGCACTGAAGATATCCAAGGAGATAAAGGGAATATCCAATGTACCTGTGGTCTGGGGAGGATGGCATGTCACCCTGTTTCCTCAGCAATGTGCCGATAGTAACTTTATTGATTATGTCATTGTTGACGAGGGGGACTTCTCCGTTGTTAAACTTGCAGACTCTTTAGCTGCTGGTGACCCGTCAAAAAACAAGATTATTGCCTCGGAGAAACATATATTCATGGATGAATTGCCCTTTCCCAACTATTCGCTTGTAGAAAATATTGAGGAATTTATAACCAGGCCATTAGGAGATAAATTCCAGGAAGCCATGAATCATCCCATACGGTGGCTGCCTTATCAATCAAGCCGTGGATGTCCAAGTCAGTGCTCCTTCTGCATAAATGTAGTGACCGATAACCAGCATTTTCGTGCCAAATCCCCCAGAAAAGTTGTTGATGAATTGGAAAGGCTAATCCGTGAATATAATCTAACTCATTTCAAAATTCTTGATGACAACTTTTTCGTTTTCAGGAAAAGAGTAAAAGAAATTTGCGAGTTGATAATTGACAGGAAACTCAGCTTTACATGGGATGGAGAGTGCAGGGTTGATTATTTCCGAGACGACTATTTAAACGATGATTTTCTGCAGATGCTTAAAAAAGCTGGACTGGTGCAACTGGTAATGGGTGCTGAGTCCGGGTCTAAGAAAACCCTTGAATATTTGAACAAAAATATTATCCCTGAACAAACGGAAAAAGCCGTTGAGAGTCTACAAAGAAACGGCATCATAGCTGATTGTTCTTTCATCGTGGGGTTGCCTGGAGAGACAAAAGAAGACCTGATGGATACGGCGAATTTCATAAACAAACAAAGGAAACACAAGCTCTTTCTTTGCGGCGTCCATACCTATCGTCCTTATCCACGTAGTAAAATAGCACAGCAATTAATTGCCGAAGGCAAGCTTGAAGAACCCAAGACTGTAGAAGAATGGAGCGATGAAAAGGTTGTTGCCGTCTACACCTATGTAGACGCCTATAGGCCATGGATACAGGATTATAAATTGGCGATGAACATAAGTTATTATCAGTCTCTGACATCCGGTGTCTGGCTGCTGCAGCATCAGATTGAACATCCGGTTGATAAATTAATCAATATGTTTTTCCGAAAATTAGCCCGATTTAGAAGTAAATACTTTTTTTTTGGGTTTCCACTTGATAAGAAGCTCTATTCTTTATTTCGATTGAAAATGAGTCAGAAAGTAGAACATAATGTAAGGAAGAAGAGGACGGTGGGAGAAGACCCTGCGTAAAATATTATGAGAGAAAAAGTCATAGGCGTAATTACAGCAAGAATGAGCTCACAGCGTCTTCCCGGGAAAGTCATGAAAGACCTCGCCGGTAAGAGCGTTTTTGCCCATCATGTTGAAAGATTGAGAGGTGTCGAGTCGCTTGATGGCGTATATCTGGCTACGTCTTTTGAGCGGGATGATAATTTATCATTGATTGAAGAGGCGGAGCGTCTCGGGGTTCCCTTTTATGAAGGTGAAAAGGAAGACGTTCTTGAAAGGCATGAAAAGATAATCGAGATGACAGGTGCTGCAGCGGTGATTCGGGTGACCTGTGATATGCCCCTGTTCGATATTCCAACTATTGACCAGTATATTGAGGTGTTCCACGCCTCTCACCCGGATTACGTTTTCCCGGGAAATTTTAACAGTCTTGCGGGAACCATGTGCGAGCTGATATCCTCGGAAGCGATTCGAAAAAGCCATCGCTTTTATAGAGGCCCTGCGTTAGCCAAATACATTGTTGAAAATCCCGGTGAGTTTAAAATGGTCGGAGTAAATATCAGAAATGATATTTGCAGACCTGATGTGAGGCTGGACCTTGATTATCCCGAGGACCTTGAGTTAATTCGAAGGATTTATGATGGGTTATATAAAGACAAACCGATACATTTAGAAGAAGTTTATCGATTTCTGGACGATAATCCCAGCCTTGTTTTGATTAACAGGTTTAGAGTTCATAAAGAGTGTAACTTATTCGCCCATCGTCTTTTATATAACCCTGTTTTCCAGGTGGTAAAGTCAGGCGAAAGGTTTGAGATTCTGGATGAGTCAGGACAGCCAGTTGAATATAAAAAGTTTCTTAAAGAAATAGCCAGGATATTTGATTCCGAATCCAAGTAAAGTGTGTTGCTGTTACTTAGAGTTTGCGTGAATAAAGCAATTAACCGAGAGTTAAAATTTGTTGAGGCAGGTGTTTTGATTGTCTGGGACCTTTAATATCGACTCTTCTTCGGTCGGTGACGGATGCCCGTGTTTTATCATTACTGAGATAGGAGTGAATCACGACGGCAGCAAGCGGAAGGCTAAAGATTTGATTGCCGTGGCGGCGGCGGCCGGAGTGGATGCCATGAAATATCAGGCCTTCAAAGCTCTGGATAATGTAAATCCAACCCTGCCTGCTGATTATGACCCCCAGACCGGTCCCGCCTCAGTACGAATATTTCTATCAAGATATTAATCAATACGAGCTTCCTTACGAGCATTACGATGAATTGATTTCCTATGCTGCTGAGCACAAACTTATTTTCCTCTCCACCCCCTGTTCTAACCAGGCGGTTGACTTTTTAGCGGAACGAATCCCAGCATTCAAAATCGCTTCCATGGACCTGAATAATATGTCCTTGCTTGAAAAGGTCGGGGCACAGGGGAAACCGGTTATTCTTTCCACCGGGATAGGCACTTTGCCGGAAATCAAAGCGGCTGTTAAAACCCTTCGGGATTCTGGAGCAAAGGAGGTTGTTCTTTTGCATTGCATTGCCAATTACCCGGCAAAGCCGGAAGAGTTAAATCTAAGGAATATCCCCAGGTTGAAGCAGACCTTTGGTTTGCCGGTCGGTTTTTCTGACCATTCCCTGGAAGTTATCAGCTCCGTGGCTGCCTTAGCCTTAGGTGCATGTATTATCGAGAAACATATAACGCTGGATAGGAAGACTCCGGGGCCGGACCATTATTTTGCTTGGAACTGGCTGACTTGAAGGAGCTGGTGAAAAACATCAGGGATGTTGAATCTGCCTTGGGAAGCTCTGAGCGCCAGCTAACTGACAGCGAAAAACAGAAGAGGGTCATGTACAGAAGAAGCCTGGTAACAAACAGGGACTTGAAAAAAGGGCATATCCTGCAAGAAGGAGATATTTCTGTGATTCGTCCAGGTTCAGGCATTAATCCCGGTGATTTATCTAAGGTGATAGGAATGGCTATCAAGCGAGACCTGCCCGCTTATACCCCTCTAAAATGGGAGTATCTTGGTCCATGAAGCCGGGAGTTATTTTCCGGGTAGACGGCGCAAGCTTTCTTGGATATGGGCATATCTACCAGAGCCTGAGTCTGGAGAGTGCTTTCTTGAAGAGGGGAAGCAAGGTAGCTTTCACGATGAAGGACTATGAGCAGCAGGCTCTTACATACGTGGAGGATAGGGAATCGAAGTTTTACCCATCCCCCATGACATCGCTGAGGACGAGGAGCCGAACACGCTTAAGGAAGTGTCCAAGTCTTTTGAAGCCGAGATTGTGGTTATCGACCACTATGATATCGACTACGATTATGTCGCATCTCTGCGGCGGGAAGGTCTCTTTGTGGTCAGCATTGACGACGAAGGGAAGAGGCGATTTTGCAGCGACGCTTTGGTAAACTATAATATCTATGCGCCTGAAATCCAGTACTCCGTCGAGCCGCATACACGACTGCTACTCGGACCGGAGAACGCCATTCTGCGTGAGCAGTTTGAGCGCCATCCCTCGAAAAATATTCCAGAGAACATCTGCTGGTGGCGATGGGGGGGCGGATACGAGCGAGGAGAAGTTATAAAGGTTTTGGAGGTGCTTCTCCTTCTCGGCCCGTCCGCTTTACAGAAGTTAAAACCGTGTGTTGTCCTCGGGGCTGGTTACCCAAACCCTCAGGAAGTAATTGATAAGTACGGTAGCGATTCTATTACTATCCTTTACGATGTCGAGAATATGCGGGAACTTATGGAAAAGGCAGTGTTTGCTGTCAGCTGGGCAGGCGGAATCCTTTATGAACTGGCCCGGATGGGTGTGCTGGCAATCGTTATTGTTCTGGATAATAATCAAGTTCTTATTGCTTAATATTTCCAGAAAACAGGAATCGTGCAAAACCTCGGATGGTTTGCAGAGGTTACACCTGATATTATCGCACAAAGTATAAAAGAGCTGATTGATAAGCCGCATGAAGTTAATAGGATGACGGAAAGGGGCAAAAAGCTGGTCAATGGTTCGAGAACAGAAAGGGTGGTGGAGGGCATTCTATCCTATTACAATGAAGCTGGGAGGATGAAAAGAAAGGAGGCACAGCATGATAAAAGGACAAAAGGTTATTATCAGACCAGTAGAGAGGGAGGATTTGGGCTTTGTGATGGAGCTTTACAACGATGAAGAAATTTCCCTCTTGGAAGGTCGTTGGGAATTTCATTTAACCATGGAGCATCAACAGCACTGGTTTGAAAGGAATTACGATGATCCTCTTAAGAAGTATTTCGTAATTTGGGATTCCAAAGCTAAAAAACGGATTGGATACACCTCATTGAATGAAATTAATTGGCAATCTAGAATTGCCCATCAAGCAATAAAGTTGCATAAGGGAGCTGAGGGTGAGGGATACGGCTACGATGCCATTATGACCCTAACCTTCAGGGAGCCAAACTTAAGGGGGCTCAACTTGTTTACAGACATACAATGAAGGGAACTTATAACCTAAAAAACAGATTTGTTATTAAAATATCCAGATATAAAGACTTATATGCCTGGAAAATCAAAGGCTCCTGCAACCTTGTATCCTTAATCTGAGTTGAATACAATAAAGACAATAGAGGGGAAAATGAGTGCGCCGAGCAAAGCTTGCCTTATCCAGGTGGCAACTCTCTGAAAAAAAAATGAGACAGCTTGAGCTATTCCCACACTCAAGCCAGAGGGAAGTCCAATCACGGCAAAGGTTAGCCGCCAGCCGTGTAGCGAACTCTGCATATGGGGAGGTAACGAACCATGTGAAGCCAGAGGGAACAAGGTACCGGGCCGTAACGCAAGTGAAGGAATTGAACCCCGAAATACCAAACGTTTCAGAGGCCGAGGCCGTTCATTTAGCCGAAGGCAGCAGTCTTGCCACCGCAAAGAGGCAAGGGGGCAAGAACCTGATGGGGTCTGAGACCACGGCACGGTATCAAATGGAGAAGGTAGGAACTCGGGAGACCCAAAGTGTTCCCCATGAATATAGAGGGGTATGTGCTACCAAGCCTATAAACGGCGAGGAGGGACAAAAGACACTTTGGGAGTCGGACCAATCCATAGTAGTTGAGAAGCAGGGTAATTCCTGTGGAGCGAAGGGATTGGCGGTAATGGGCAGGGGAGACAGGGCCACTTCCTCCACACATAGAGGTGGGCCAAGGAAGTCAACAAAACTGTCTTCCCTCTCCGTACGAGCGCGGGAGAATCCACGGGAAAAGTTCACATCATTGGTGCATCGTCTAACTGTGGATTTTCTCAGAGAGTGCTTCAGAGAGCTCAAGAGGAATAAAGCCTCTGGAGTAGATGGGGTAACGGTAGAGTAGTATGGGGTCAACCTGGAGAAGAACCTTAAGGCTTTAGTGGGGAAACTGAAGACGAAGCGATACAGGCCACAACCGGTAAGAAGGGTATATATCCCAAAACCAAAGGGTGGTAAAAGGCCCCTAGGGATACCGGCAGTAGAGGATAGGATAGTACAGATGGGAGTAAAGAAAATGCTTGAGGCCATCTTTGAGGTTGATTTTATGGATGTATCCTATGGATTTCGGCCATGCAGGAACGGTCACCAAGCCATAGAAGTTCTAGATCAAACGGTAATGAGAAGGCCAGTGAACTGGATTGTGGACATGGATATTGAGAAGTTCTTTGATACAGTAGACCACAAGTGGATGATGAAATTCTTGGAGGTAAGAATAGCCGACCCGAACATATTAAGATTGATAGGGCGATTCTTGAGGGCCGGAGTGATGGAAGATGGCAAGTACTACCAGGTAGACAAAGGCACACCGCAGGGAGGGATACTCAGTCCCCTATTGGCTAACATTTACCTTCATTATTGCTTAGACCTATGGTTTGAGAAGAGGGTAAAGAGAGAGTTGATAGGATATGTTCGATTTATCCGTTACGCAGATGACTTTGTAGTGAGTTTTGAGAAGGAAGAAGAAGCAGAGCAATTTGGACGGGTATTACGACAGCGATTAGGTAAGTTCGGACTAGCGGTATCAGAGGAGAAGAGCCGAATAATATCATTTGGCAGAGGGGATATCCCTACTATTGGGCACAGAAAGAAGGGAAGAAGCTTAGGACTTTTGATTTTCTGGGATTTACACACTACTGCACGAAAACAAGGAAAGGATATTTCAAGCTAGGGCGGAAGACATCCAGAGCGAGATACAGGCAGAAGCTAAAAGAGACGAATCGTTGGCTGAAAGACGTGCGAAATATGATAAAGAAAGAGGACTGGTGGGAAGTGTTAAGGATGAAGTTGAGCGGGCACTATCGGTATTACGGAGTGAGCGGGAACATGAGAGATATAAAGGCGTTCTATAACCAGACAGTTAAACTTGCCTTCAAGTGGATAAACCGAAGGAGTCAGAAAAAGAGTTACAACATAATCCAGTTTTACAAGATGCTCGAATATAAGCCTCTACTCAAACCTAAGATCTATCATCGTACTTATACCCCATCCTCGTATTGGGGAAACCTTACTGAAGAGCCGTATGCGGGAAATCCGCAAGTACGGTTCTGTGAGGGGCATTAAACCAAAAGAAGGTGATAATGTCTACTCGACAAACAACTTGGGTAATCATCGGCTTGTCTATCTGTGTTGTGGTTTTAGCCTCTGCAGTAGGAATTGTCCTCTTGCAGAAGAAGACAGAGAAAATTATCGTGAGAGAAACCGACGCCTATACGTCTAGCTATTTAAACATCATGCCTTGGCAAAAATTTAGCCTTTTTCCACGTCCTATTAATACTTTTGAACGAAAAGGACTTGCTGTTTATCATAACGGCAAGGCGTACACATACATGGTAATCCCAGGAAACAAAGTGGGAGTACTAGAACCGAAAAAATAAATATTAGGCTGAAATAAACAGAACCCCCCGAGCTTCAACGGGGTAAAATCAAAGCCATCCAGATCGATGGAGGATCAGAGTTTAAGAAAGACTTTGAGGAAGCTGTCCAAGATCGTCAGATCTTACTTTTTGTAATACCGCCTCGATCACCAAAATTAAACGGCTATGTGGAACGGGCAAACCGAATGCATCGGGAGGAATTTTATGAAGTGGAAACGATAGGGCACACTATGGAAGAGCATAATAAACAGCTTGAGAGATGGGAGTACACGTACAATTACGTTCGTCCTCACCAATCTCTTGATTATCTTACACCAGCTGAATATCATAAGTTCTGGTTGGAATCTCAAAACTCTAAGCGTCACTAATCCTATGAACGAGTTCAATTCATTGACGTAAAATAAGTTATGCTGTAACATATTTTTCGACGGAGAGTTAGGAAAATATGTCTAATGGACTCCCAGCCTCTCCGCTATTTTATTTTAGCCATTCTTTAGTGCATTAGTCTGCAATAAGTTATACATTCTAAAAAGGTCCACTGAAAAAGCCCAAATAATTCAACAACTTATTGATATTGCTATAAATATATGATAGGTTAAAAGGGAAATTCAAGTCCAAAATGCAAGGTTTTGGCCACAACCCACTCAAAAACCTTGCACTTTCTATTGGAGATTTTCCCCATGTATCGTCATAAAGACCGTAAAACTATCCCTCTATTCCCGGAACTTTTCCCATTTGGTGGCAAATTGGATGAAAACAACCGCTGGCTGCGGATAACGGAACTTATCCCTTGGGAGGAGTTGGAGGACGAATACGCCAAGCATTTTTCTGATGTGGGCCGCCCTGGGACCGATTCACAGCTTGTCATTGGTTTACTGCTTTTGAAGCACATGACAGGACTATCGGATGAGGGGATTGTGCAGGATGTGCTGGAGAACCCGTACATGCAGGCTTTCTGTGGGTATGAAAAATTCGTGACCGGCGAGATCCTCGACCCCAGTACGCTGACAAAAATGAGAGAACGTCTGGGATTGGAGTTCTTCAAGCAGTTAGAGAGCAAGACGTATAAGATGCTGATTGATCGGCGGATCATCAAAGCCAAAGGGATGCTAGTGGATGCGACGGTGTTTCCAGAAAAGATAAAATATCCCAATGATGTGGGGCTTTTAAACGATGTGCGTGTTTGGTTTGTAAAAAACATCAAGAGGATCGGCAAATCCATAGGCAAGAAGTACCGTACATACCCTCGGAAAGCCAGGAAAGAGTATCTAAACTTTTCGAAAAAAAAGACCAAGACAAAGAAAACGATAAATAAGGCCAAGAAGAAGATGCTGCAGTATGTGCGGCGGAACGTCAATCAGTTAAAAAATGCGATCGAAGAGGTCAAAGCTACGGGCCGACAGGTTAAAAAACACATCATGGAACAGTTACAGGTAGCAGAGAAGATCTACCGTCAGCAGCATAAGATGTACACACAGAAGACCAACAGGGTGGATGAGCGGATCGTAAGTTTCACTCGGCCGTATGTACGGCCTATAAAACGTGGGAAACAGGGGAAGAAGACAGAGTTTGGAGGGAAAGCGGCATTGGTGCATGTGGGAGGATTTTTGTTTTTGGATTATTTTGAGCACAGGGCATTTGCCGAAGAAGAACTGCTTAAGGATCATCTTGTTGGATATGTGAATCGTTTTGGGAAACTTCCGCCCTCTGTAGTGATGGACGCGAAATACGGAACCAATGAGAATCGGGAGATGATGGAAGAGCTTGAGGTGAGAGCATCGTTTAAACGGCGGGGCCGACGACCGAAAACAGTAGATTCCGAGGACCGCTGGTTTAAGAAAAAGCAGAAGGAGCGAAATCAGATCGAAGGAAGTTTCGGCAATGGTAAAGAACACTACAGGCTCGACGGAGTCAGGTATACGATAAAGAATGGCTCAGAGATATGGGTCAGATCCGGCATCCTGGCAATGAACTTGAAAGCCGCGATAAACCAAGCATAAAACAAATGGATTAAGATAAAAGACGAATCAAAAAGATGAAAGTAGATACACTATTGGATTCAAGAAAAAGATTAAAACACTTTTTCAGCGATCCCTAAAAAGGAAAATATGCTGAAGAAATTAATTTTCTTATATTTGTTGATTTTGCCGTTAATGAGCCTGCCAAGGCTATATCCTTTAGGAGCAAAGATTCAATATGTTGATATAGTTTTTGTGCCGATTTTTCTTTTATGGTGCTTTCAAGTAATTCGAAATAAAAAGCCATGGCTTATTTCAAAAGGTGTATTCATTAGCCTTATTTTATTAATTATTGTAAATTTGTTTTCCTTTCTTGGCTCAATAGATATTTCAAAGAGTCTTATAGATTATCTTGGCTTGCTTTATCTTGCTGCATTATTTATTGTATTCTCGTTTATAATTAAAGAGAAGAGCATATTTAAAAGTGCGATAAATATAATTTTTCTTGTATCTATAGTAGCTTCTATTATAGGCCTAATTAGTCTTGTTTGTTTTAAAGCGTTTAGATTCACTTGGATCCAGAATTTTCTATTAATATCTCAGATTAAAGCCAGTATAGCGCCTTTGGCTCGAATAAAATCTACTTTTTTGACACCGGAGATGTTTATTACATTTATGCAGTTGGGTTTGGTCTGTGGATTGATATTATTTGAATTTCAGGAGAAGGCTAGAAGAAAAGTTCTGTCCATCCTTGGGATTTTAATAATTTTATTAGCTAGTGTCTTTGCTTATTCACGGCCTCTTACAGGATTATTCCTATTATTAGCATTTGCTTTTCTGGTAAAGAAGGGCAATAAACTCCTGATTTCTCTTAAGATATTCACGACGTTTCTTTTTGTTGTGCTATTGTTAGGAGCGATAATTAGTTCTATATGGATGATTTATCCTGTCACTATATCTAAAGATAAGGATACTAAATCAGTATCAATTACCTTTCAAAATTCTCCTGATATTCGGGGGATTTTACGCAAGGCCGCTTTTAGTATCGGATTAAAAAAACCATTTTTTGGTATAGGCCAGGGAATGTTTACATATGATTTGAAGAATCATATTGACCTGGAGACAGCAGGACATACACTAAAAACAAATGATTTTTCTTCTAACCTTGAAATGGACCCTCATTCTACCTATTTCGGAGCTCTTGCTGAAACAGGATTCCTGGGATTGGGGGCTATGATGCTATTTTTGGTTTTAATAATTACAACATCATTGAAATCTATAAAGGAATCAATACCGTCAAAATACAGAAATGCAGAGATTTATCTTCTTGTTAGCTTAATAGGATACCTTATTATTGCATGCTTTACGGATATATTTGCATTCAGACAATTTTGGATAAATATTGCACTTTTAACAAGCGTTGGTTACATAGCAAGAAATAATGATCAATAAAAAGGGGATACTGCTTATATACCCCAGACTCGGTCCATACGACCGGGTAATAAAAGATATGCCTTTGAGCCTAATTTATGCATCGAGGGTAGCTCAGAGAGAAGGTTTTTCTATAACTGTTATAGATCAGCGTCTACTTAGTGACTGGCGGGAGGTTATAAGGGAAGAGTTAAAGAAGAATCCTGTTTTGGTAGGCCTTTCTGTGATGACAGGAAAGCCGATTAAGCATGCCTTAGAAATTTCACAATTCATAAAAGATAATTCATCTATTCCAGTGGTTTGGGGCGGGATTCATCCTACGATAATGCCTGAGCAGACTCTGGCAAATAAGAATATCGATATAGTTGTAAAGGGGGAGGGAGAAGTAGCCTTATGTAAAATTGCTAAGTCCATCTTAGGGGGAAAAAATAATTTATCCGCAATACAGGGCATTAGCTTTAAGGATAGAGGTGGTATGGTTCATAATGAAATCAGTCCTAGAATAGACTTTTCTGATCTTTTGCTACCGGATTATGATCTTGTTAATTTTTCAGATTATGCAAGATTTGAAAGCGAGGAAAGATTTTTTTCTGTTATTACAAGCAGGGGGTGTCCGCACAGATGCGGTTTTTGTTATAATGTTCCTTCTGATAAGAACTGTTGGCAGTCTGAGCCTGTGGAGAAAACTATTGATCATATGCAGTTAATTATAGACAAATATCAGCCGACTTGTTTTTCCGTTATTGACAGTGATTTTTTTGTAGACCTAAAACGTGCAATTGAGCTTTTTACAGCAATAGAAAAAAGGGGCTGGAAGGTGAGTTTTGATTTCAGGGGCGTAAGGGTAGATGAAATATATAGAGCAGATGATGAGTTGCTTTTTTTAATGCAAAGGATTGGGGTAGAGCATCTTCACATTGGCGCTGAATCAGGTTCACAACGCATTTTGGATCTGATGCAAAAAGGTATTAAGGTAGAGCAGATAATTGAACTAAATCGAAGGCTGAAAAACTTTAAGGGTATTGTTCCAACCTACAACTTTTTCTCAGGGATACCAACTGAGACTAAAGACGACTTGAAGTGTTCAACAAAACTTATAATACAATTAATTAAGGAAAATCCCGACTGTTTAATAAGCGCCTATAATCGATTTACACCTTATCCGGGAACGGCCCTTTTTGATTTAGCGATTGAATACGGCTTAAAGGCACCTGAGAGTCTAGAGGATTGGACAGGTTTTGATCAGAGTAAATTTTCAAATTACAGCCCTTGGCTGTCAAAAGAGCGTGAAAAACTACTAGATATGTTTTATTTAACTACGTTCTTTATTGATAAGAAAATACAGACTTTATTCGTATCTAAAAAATTAAAGTATAAGATATTGCGCTTAATAGCTTTGCTCTACAGGCCAATAGCTCGATTCAGATTAAAAAAGCATTTTACGCTTTTCTTTGCGGAGATAAAATTAAAATCCATTTTTGAAAGACGGCAATAAATTTGTCCATATGCAAAAAAACGTATTTGATAATATAGCCGATATTTATGATAAAATTTTACCACTTCATGTCAGCAGGCATTATTTGGAAAAAAGGATTCATTTTTTCTCACCTTTTCTAAAGCAGAATTCTAGATTACTGGATGTCGGTTGTGGCACGGGAAGGTTTATTTATAGTTTTTCACAGAGTCGTGGCCTAAAAGCCCATGGTTGTGATAGTTCAATTGAAATGTTAACGAATGCCCAGGGCTGCAACAATATACCAATAATTTGTTGTACCTCTGACAGGCTTTCATATATTGACAATGTCTTTGATATGGTTATTTCAACAGCAGTATTTCATCATTTATCTTCTGAGGAGGTAGTTTTTAAAACTCTACGGGAGATGGTAAGAGTTGCTAAGAAGGGCGGTAAAGTTGTTATATGGGATGCAAATCCTTTAAATCCGTACTGGTTGTTTCTCTTTAAAAGGGTGCCCTATGATAAAGATATAAAAAGTCTTATGCCTCTAAGAAAGATTCTGCTTGAGGCTAAGAAATTAGATTTAGCAAATATAAAGGTTTTAAAAAGCGGTTGGATTCCTGATTTTGCCCCGAAGAAATTATTGTTTCTTTTTAAATTCTTTGAATACATAATGGAACGGTTGCCTATTATAAATTTGTTTTCTGCGCATAATATTATAGTTTTTACTAAATAAGGGAATAGATATGTGGAAAAGTAAAACCGTGAGTGTTATTTTGCCTACTTACAACGAGAAAGATTCAATTGCAAAAGCGATACAAGATTATTTTGATACTGGATATGTTGATGAAGTTATAGTTATTAATAATAACGCTGCTCGTTGTACAAAAGAAATAGTTGATAAAACGAATGCGAAGCAGGTTTTTGAGACTAAGCAAGGGTATGGTTATGCTATAAGAAGAGGGATTGATGAGGCAAAATCTGATTTAATCGTTATTTCAGAGCCGGATGGTACCTTTCGGTCTAGTGACATAGTGAAGTTACTGGTTTATTCTGATGATTACGATGCAGTCTGGGGCTCACGTACAGATATAAGATTTATAGAAAAAGGTGCTAATATGGGCATAGCGTTACGATACGGTAATTACTTTGTAGCGAAATTGTTGCAGTTTCTTTTTAATACTACTCGCCTTTCTGATGTAGGTTGTACCTTCAAGCTCTATAAGAAAGAAGTAGTTGATGATATAAAAATACATTTTAAAGTCGGTAGAGAACATTTTGGTGTAGAGCTGATGGTATTAACCGTTTTGAGAGGATTTGATGTGGTTGAGGTACCGGTGAATTATAATAAAAGAGAAGGAAAATCCTCTGTAACGGGAAAGCCGCTTACAACATTTCTCTTAGGCATAAAAATGGTAAAAACGATATTATATTATTTTGTAAGACAGGTAAGATGATGATGTGATGCACCTCCCGTGGGGGTCTATTTAGTGATAGATTACCCATGAGATTAACAAAATATTAAATTAGGAGGTGCACAGATGAATTATATGGGTATTGAAGTAACGGTTGCTCATCCAGGTAAGTGAAGGCAATAGCTAAGGCTAAAGACAGAAAAACGGGATTCATGGATGTTGGCTCACTTTTCACGCCTATAAATGGCTCAATTCTAAACGACCATTGACAGGGGAATTCCAGATTATTTGTAATAATCTTAAGCGAGGAGAAATGCAGGACAATGAAGAAAATCTTCAGAGCTTCGTCTGAATCTATCGTTCGGGAGATCAAACGTTATCACAGGTCCATGAAAAGCCGGATGAAGATTAAAAAACAAACCATCCGGGAAAGAAGGAAAATCAATAAAATGATTATGCATGAATCCTTGTCAAATGGAATTAGTTAAGTATATTATGAATGACTATAACTTTAGCTTAAAAATGTCAGCACATAAGTCCAAAACCACTTGAAGGCAAACCAATTTTAGCTAAACTGAGAATTAGTATATATTACAAAAAGGCGGTAGCTTCTACATAAATATCTAACTTACTTTGGAAATTTATGGATATAGCCCATATCTTATTATTAAGAAAAAGGAAGGATAGACATGAAACTTTTTGAACAAAGCTCTTTTTGCTTGTTTCTAGAGGTGATTTTATTTATCATTTTCCCCTAAATCAATTCATTCTATCCAAACAAATGGGAGAAGAACCTTAATAAATAAACAATTTCACTCTTCTGAGAAGTAGGAGGTTCAATGAAATTTACAATTGGATTTGAAAAGGAGGATAAAAAAAATTTCCATGATTATTGGGATGAAATAATTGCTAATAATCAATGGTCAGAGGGAAAATTCACAAAAATGTTTGAGGAGAAATGGAGCGCCTATAATCAGCTTGATCATGCAATTGCTTTCTCAAGCTGGGGAGGAGCTGCTTTAGCAGCTCTTGAACATTTTAAATTAAAAGAAAAACTCATTCTCTGTCCTTCAAATACTTTCATGGCAACTCCTTTAAGCATCTTGAAAGCTGGCTCTCATGTTGAATTCGTTGATTGTAACAAAAAAGATTTATGTCTAAGCTTCGAAGACCTAAAAAAAAAAATAGAAATATTTAAACCCGCTGCTGTTTTTGCTGTCCATATAGGAGGCCATATTGCCTTTGAAATAGAAAAGATCTCAGACTTTTGCAAAGAGCACGAAATAATACTTATTGAAGATTGCGCTCACGCACATGGCGCTTCATGGAATGGTAAAAAGGCAGGTTCTTGGGGAGACGCAGGCATCTATTCATTTTATGCTACAAAGACAATCACAACTGGTGAGGGAGGAATGCTTGTTACCAAAAATAAAGACCTTGCTGAATATGCAAAAAAATATAGAAATTATGGTAAATTTGACTATGAAATTGAAGGATTAAATTATAGAATGAATGAGTTCACAGCCGCGATCGGGTGTATTCAAGTAGACAGATTAAATGAAATAGTTAGCTGGAAAAATGAATACGCCGAGAAAGAATTAGACAGCCATTTCTCCAACAGAATGAGATTTCCAGATGGTATGGTATCTGGTTTTTATAAATATATAGTATTCGATCCGATTGTGAACTCTACAGGAAAAGTATATGATCAATCCTGTCATAAAATTTTAAAAAAAGAATATAATCTCCCTAATACTGATTGGATAGCAAAAAACCACTGGTGCGTTCCTCTTTACTATAAAGGGAACATTGAAGAGTAATATTTTTTTTATATAAGGAGGTCTGTATGAAAGCTCTTGTAACAGGAGGGAGTGGCTTTATTGGATCTCATGTAGTCGACAAACTTATTGATAAAGGTGTGGATGTGCGTATTTTTGATATGGTGATTCCCACCTTCAGAAAAGATCTTGAATATTTCCACGGCAGTCTTTTAAAACTCACTGAAACAAGAATGGCGTTAAATGAAATTGATGTTATTTTTCACCTAGCCGCTGTTGCTGATGTAAAAGATGTTTTTGAAGAACCACATTATTCCGAAGAAATAAATGTTCGCGGTACTATAAATATTCTTGAGGCAGCACGATTGAATGGCACGATAAAAAGAATTATTTATGGGAGCACAACATGGGTATACAGCGAATCCACTGAACTAAATGTTAATGAAAACACTCCCCTGAATGCACCATCTCATCTCTATACGGCAACAAAATTAGCAGGTGAGTATTATTGTATAGCCTATAGTAAACTTTTCAATCTAGATATGACCATTCTTAGATATGGCATCCCCTACGGTACTCGAGCTAGAGACGGCGCCGTTATTCCAATTTTTACAAAAAAAGCTTTTAATGGAGAACCTATCACAATTGCCGGCGATGGTTCTCAATTTAGAAAGTTTGTTTATATCGAAGATCTAGCAGAAGGAAATGTGTTGGCTTTAAAACCTATTGCAAAAAATAGAATTTACAATCTTGATGGAAAAGAAAAAGTTTCAATCAAATTAATTGCAGAAACAATTCAAAAAATATTAGGCGACGTCAAAATTGAGTATATACCTGCCAGACCCGGCGATTTTCCTGGAAAAGAGATATCAAGCGAATTGGCCAAGCAAGAATTAGGCTGGGAACCAAAAATAAGTTTTGAGGAAGGAATAAAAAGATATATTGATTGGTATAAATTAAGAGAAGAAAGACGCAGAACAGAATGGGATAAGTTGGATAGTATATTAAAAACTTGACTGAAGTTATGATTTTGGGCGTAATACCAACAAGGGGTAGAAGCAAAAGTGTTCCTCGAAAAAACATAAAGGAAATTGCTGGGAAGCCACTTAATGCCTGGATAATCGAAGCAGCAAAAAATTTCTAAGCTTTTAGACATGTATGTTGTTTCTACCGAAGACAAAGAAATTGCCGTCGTACGCAATTCATATGGAGCAAAAGTTATATTACTTCCGCCTGAGCTAGCAACTGACGATTCCTCGACCTTGAGCGTTCTTCAAAATGTCGTAAAACAAATAAGCTGCACTACATTCATACTTCTACAAGCTACTTCGCCTATTCGACATAAAGAACTTATGGGTGAATTCATTGAAGAATATCTAGATAATAAATATGATTCACTTGCAACAGGTTTTGTATATAAATATTTGGAATACGGAAGTAACAAAAAAAAAGACAAGATATTAGATGTAGACTAAATTCTTAATTTTTCTCAATAAATGAAAAAAAAAGTCACTATATTTACAGCAACATATAATCAAAGTGAATTTATAGAGAAAGCCATCCAAAGTGCTTTAGCTCAGGATTTCCCTCAAAATCAATATGAAATTCTTGTCATAAACGATGGTTCAACTGATGACACAGAAAAAATTCTATCTAAATATAAAGGTAAAATACGAATTATCAAGCAAAATAACATTGGCTTACCGTTGACTTGTAATAAAGGCATAAAAGAGGCAAATGGAAAATATTTTATAAGGTTAGATTCTGACGATCTGATTGATTCAAAATACCTATCCAAAACAGTCCCCATTTTAGATTCAAATCCAAGATTTGTCGCATTATTTTCAGACTTCTATTTATTCAATGGACAAAACCAAGAAGGTGTCAAGCTTTCGGGAAATGATATATATGAGATGATTGCTTGCGGTGTTATGATGAGAACTGACATGCTAATTAAAATCGGAGGTTATAGAATATTATTCTGGGAAGAATATGATTTATATATTCGCCTATCACGCATTGGACCTTTCTTCCATCTATCTGAACCTCTCTACTACTATCGTCGACATGACAAAAATATGACATCAGATATCGAAGCTCGCATAAAAGGATGGGAGGAATTGATTCAATTATATGGAAAAATGAAACTAAAAAAAATAGGGAATTATGAAAAGGTGAAAGAACTGAGAGGATTGTTGCGATAATCTTCCGATACTGTTGGGGATAAATCATGCAAAAAACAATTATCATCGCTGAAATTGGTGAAAACCATCTAGGAAATATTGATTTGGCAATAAAAATGATAAAAGATGCTGCCAATGCAGGAGTTGACTTTGTTAAATTTCAATCTTATCGGGGAAAAGATTTCAGTAAGGATGATCCAGAAAAAGAATGGTTTGCAAGGGTGGAACTTTCAAATGAAGCACATTTTATTCTTCGAAAAGAAGCAGAGTCTAACAATGTCCAGTTTCTCAGCTCTCCCTTTAGCTTAGAAAGAACAGAATTTCTTGTTGATAAATTGAAGCTTAATAAAATAAAGATCGCTTCTGGAATGATGTTAAATCTGAAAGTTCTTGATTATCTTGACTCAAAAAAAATTGATACAGTCTTTTTTTCTACTGGAATGGCAACTTTATCTGAAATACACCTGTCACTAAATCATTTATCAAACATCCCAAATATCTATCTTCTGCATTGTGTAACTCAATATCCATGTAAAAATAAAGAAGCGAACCTCAGGGCTATCCTTACTCTCCAGAAAGAATTCAATTATCCAATAGGCTATTCTGATCATACGATTGGTACAGAGGCCTGCATTGCAGGAGTTGCATTAGGTGCTATAGTTATAGAAAAACACTTTACTTTCGATAAAAATTATTCTGAAGGAACAGATCATTTGCTTTCAGTTGAAGCGGGTGAACTCAAAGAAATGGTCGAAAAAATAAGAAGGTTGGAAGTACTCCTTGGAGATGAAATCAAAAAGCCATCAAGAAGTGAAAAAGAGATCATGAAATTTGTAAGAAACAGATTTCCAGGTTAAAAATTTCGCATTAACAGCATTATTTGGTCCAAAAAAAATGAATTTCTATCTTGCTACAACTGCTGTTTCAGATATCTAGAATCTGGATAATGAAATAGTGCTTCTTGGACCGTGGTGCCTTACAGGTAAAAATAAAAAAGTACTAGAGAACAAAGATTATCATTTAGTGTTTTGTTTCAACTAAATTCGGACAGATGAGTGCATTTCTTAGGATACAGATTGTTTGAGAGTTGGGCAAAGGATGTGGCAGCTATATATATTTTCATTCTTCCCAGCTTTTATATTTTTCCGAAACAGAATGGTCTTTTTCTAAAATGACACTATAAAATCCGTCAAAGTCAAATCTTCGCCATTCATATTTCGTAAGATTAAGCGATCCTAATTTTGGGAATTGTGTATTATTACGATTCAGCGAAATTTGGACAGATGAGGGCATTTCCTAAGCTACAGATTATTTGTGATAATCTAAAAAGAGGAGAAATGTATGACAACCAAGAAAAAATCCAAAGTTTCATCTGAGTCCATCGTTCGGCAGATCAAAAGAAAAACCCGCCGCAAGTTTTCGGCTGAAGAGAAGATCCGTATTGTTTTAGATGGACTGAGAGGCGAAGCGAGCATTACAGACATATGCCGCAAAGAGGGCATACATCCCACTCTGTATTACAAATGGAGCAAAGGATTCCTTGAGGCGGGAAAACGCCAGCTTAACGGAGATACCATCCGGGAGGCCTCATCCAGTGAAGTCAAAGAGCTTCGAGATGAGAATGATGAGTTAAAGATGCTGATTGCTGAAGTAGTTTTGAGGAACCGGGTTTTTAAAAAAACCTTGGAGGATTCGGAATACGTATCCATCGATACATGAAATACACACAGTCTGAGAAAATGGAAGTCATCCGTATGGTTGAGAACTCATCTTTAAGTGTTAGAAAGACTCTTGAGGAAATCGGTGTTTCCCGAAGCACGTTCTATGAATGGTACAAAAGATATCAGGAAGAGGGCTTTGAGGATCTTAGAAGTCATAATAAAAGTCCCCAACAGGTTTGGAACACTATCCCCGAATGGGAAAGACAGAGAGTCGTGCAGGTGGCCAGGGAATATCCGAAAAAATCCTGCAGAGAGGTTGCCTGTTACATAACTGACAAAATGGATTATTTTATTTCAGAGAGCAGCGTTTATCGGATACTTAAATCTTATGACCTGGTAACATCTCCTGTCTATACGGTTGTTTCTGCCAAAGACAAGTTCGACAATCCTACAACAAGGATCAATCAGCTCTGGCAAACGGACTTTTCCTATCTCAGAGTGATCGACTGGGGCTGGTATTATCTCTCAACTGTGATGGATGATTATTCCAGATATATCCTTGCCTGGAGACTGTGTCGGAACATGATGGCCGAGGATGTAAAAAAGACTCTAAATATGGCCATCGAAACAACTGGAGTCTCTCATGTTCATGTGATTCATCGTCCTAGACTTCTCTCTGATAATGGCTCAGCCTATGTCTCAAAGGAACTCAAACGATATCTCGAGGCCAATGAGATCCGGCACATTCGGATAAAACCCTATCACCCGATGACTCAAGGAAAGATCGAGAGATATCATCGGTCTATGAAAAACTTGATCCTTTTGGATCATTATTATTATCCCTCTGACTTGGAAGAGAGAATCCGGGAATGGGTCAATTATTACAACAATCACCGGTATCACGAGGCCATAGACAATGTCACACCCAGTGATAAATATTTTGGAAGGGATCAGCAGATCCTGAAAAACCGGAGGAAGCTCAAAACTCAGACAATCCGGGAGAGAAGGAAAATCAATAAAATGATTTTGCTTGAATCCTTGTCAAATAGAATGAGTTAGGTATATTATGAATTACGGTAACTGTAGCTTAAAATATAAGCTCATTAGTCCAAAACCATTTGAAGACGAACAAATAAATGGGGTGATGATATAAAAGTCTTTTACACTCCAGTAGAATATAGTCAGTTTTACGATAGGTCAAGTGGTGTAAAATTGAGACAGATTAGGGCCATCATGCACGAATATTTGGGCATTACTTATTATCTAGTTAAAGGTTATATCTGATTATTCATAAAAATAGAGGAAAATCGTTCATTCATGATAAAATTCCGTAAAAAAGAAAAGATAAAACGAATCATCTATGTTTCACTTTCATTATTTTCAAAATATTCAGGTTTATCTCTGTTTAATGCATTAAACCGCAACAAGAATGGCCTTATTGTTCTGATGTATCACAAGGTAAATGAGTTACTAGATAATCCGCTTTCAGTTTCTGTAAATCAATTCAAAGAACAGATCGCATATCTCAAAAGAAATTTCAACGTAATTTCACTGGATGAAGCACTTTCATGCATAAGAAACGACTATTCGTTCCATAAACGTACAGTACTGATCACATTCGATGACGGCTATAAAGACAACCTTACAAATGCCTATCCGATATTGAAAAAATATGGCTGCAAAGCTGTCTTGTTCATCCCTACCGAATATCCTGGTGGCAGAACATTGCCGCATGACGAATTCGTTACTGTTTCAAATCCCACAATTTCCTGGGATGAAATATCACAAATTCAGGACATATTTGAAATTGGCTCTCACGGATGTTCTCATAGGGCTCTAACAAGACTCTCCTTACCAAAAGCTAGAATGGAGATACAATATTCAAAAGAAATCATCGAAAAAAGGATAAAAACTCCGGTTCGTGCCTTTTCATACCCCAAAGGCAGCATCGGGGATATTAACGATAAATTGGAAGTTGAGGTGAAAAATGCCGGGTATCAAATTTGTTTCACCACAATTCCAGGGAAAAACATCGGGCTTTTTAATCAATTCAGAATTTGCAGATATAATGTTGAGAATTTTGGCTTCAAGTATTTTAAATGTCTTCTTGATGGATCTTCTGATATCCTGAGCATAAAAGACACGAGAATTGGCTATACTCTCAAAGCCAGAATAAACAAACTACTTGGAATTTCTAATAAATGAAACAAATTCAATGGAATATAGTCAAATACGAACCTAAGTATCGTAACGAAGTACTCCAGCTTATGGATTTCGTTCAAAACCATCGTACAATACCAGAGGAGTTCATCTGGTGGTTTGAAAATAATCCCACTAAAGACCTAAATATTTATCTCGCCGTTTATAATGACAAAATAATCGGAATGTCCTGTCATAACACATTCAAAATGCTGATCGATGGCAAAGAGCAAATAGTTACATTTCCGCTTAATGTAATAACTCACCCTGATTACCGCGGCCAGGGCATCTTCTCAAAACTTGAACTGGCCAACGAGGAACACGCCAAGAAAATGGGCTTTCTATTTATGCTTTCCTTTCCAAATGCCGTCAGCACACCAATTTTTTTAAACAGACTGGGATGGAAAAAAATTGAACCATCTCTTCTCTATTTCAGGCCCCTAAAATGTGATGCTCTTACGAAGAAATCCAAATATCTTACATGGGCTCTGCCGGCAATAAAACTCAATCTTTTATTTTTCAGAGACACATGTCTAGATAATTATGGTCTTTCAACAGAGGAAGCTACAGAGTTTGGGATTTGGACTGATGAGATTTATGAAGCAAATAAGGATTTACTGTCTAATTGCATAGTAAGAAGTAAAGAATATCTGAATTGGCGCTTTATTCAAGATCCAAATAAGAAATACACATTATTCAAAGTTAAAGATGGCAACGTCATAGTAGGCTATATAGTTCTGGGAATAATATCCAAAAAAAACTTAACAATAGGATATGCGGCGAATTCATTACTGATCCCAGACTATCATCACCTCTATTTTCAGATTCAAAATTCATTCAATAGTTACCATAAATCCAGCGGCGCAGATCTTATCCTCTACTGGGGTTCTCCTTTTTATCAAAAGGCCTCAAAACCCTATCTGTCAGGATATTTACCTTACCCGAGAAAACTGTATTTCATATATAAAATTAATTCAACCACTCAGTTAAAACATAATTTTAAAAACTACCGAAACTGGTTTTTCCAGCTTGGTGATTTGGATTTTTTTTAACTTTAGTCAGAAATTCTATTTATTTTTACGTCTAACTCCAAACTCTTAATCCGAAGTGAAATAATTAATTATTGGCTTTAGACTGCATTCATCTGTAAAGGCATTTAAAATGTATTTCCCAAATAATCAGATAAGGGAAATTCATCATAGATTTTGGATCCATTTTCAAAGATATCGGCTTTTAAACGGAAAGGATTTTTAAATCCGCTTGGAAGCTACTCATTTTGGTTAATATTGAGC
>SDBS01000743.1_pt1 | contig 32622 bp, 22 predicted proteins | sample 2277091 | NCBI WGS metagenome assembly SDBS01 (sample SAMN10404972, study PRJNA504765) | marine sediment metagenome | isolation source: marine sediment core GS10_PC15, 163 cmbsf | place: Arctic Ocean: Southern Knipovich Ridge | collected 2010 | reverse complement strand
TTAGCGACTGCCTTGTTTGAATATGTTTCAGACCGCCTGCACGCCATCCTTCTATCCGCACTCTTTATGAGTCTATCATCTGACTCGGTGCACTCTGGGGTCCGGCTGGGTCAGGTGCCGCCATCTTCCAAGCTGCCTCGCCAGGAACATAATCCTGGCGGACAAAGGGACAACTCGCGGTCACCTGGACCCGGCGGTCAGGCTCGGTCCTTCAACTGCCAATGGCAGTTATCAATATCTCTCGAGCAGCCTGTGTCTTAGGCTGCAGAGGTTTCCTTTTCTTTCGACCCGTGAAACGGATCGTACACTTCCGCGGTTTTCCAGATACTCAGCAGCATCACCGAAAGCCGGCGGGCCACCGCTACCCGGGCACGTTTCTTTGCGTTCTTGCCTCCACGTGAAGCGATTCGCTCACCACAGCGTCTCAGATCGCAGTCTGGTCCGAAGTGTCCCAGGATGTAATTAGCGCATTGCACCAGCAAGCGCCGCAGATACGGGCTCCCGGACTTAGTGATCGATAACTGAGGATCGCTCTGGCCGGTCTGGCTGCGTCGCGGGACCAACCCCAGATATGCTCCCACGGTACGATTACGAGGGAACCGCCAGGGATCGCCGATTGTCAGCATGAACGTTAATGCCGTGATCGGACCGACACCGGGTACTTGCTGCAGTAACTCCACCTGGGGATATTGCTCTTTTCCCCTCCGCACGATCTCCTTGTCGTACGAATAGATCTGGGCATTGAGCTGAGCTATTGTGTTGAGGATCGGTATGAGTGCAGGCCGGAGTGGTTCTGGAACCTCGGACTGAAGTTTGACCAACCGTAGCGGGGAACACTTTGGAAACCGATGACCAAGGGGCTTGACTATTCCACGGGCGTGGTTGATCAGCACGGTCCGTGTCCGGATCAGCACATCCCGGGAACGAATGACAGTCCAAGCCGCACGCGCCGATTTGTCCTTATGGGTAATCGGGTACAGAAGCTTTGGATCGAAACGGCAAATGCGCGCCAGAAGTTCAGCATCGACATCGTCACTCTTTCGATCGTTTTTATATATCAGGCTCAGTTTGCAGGCGTTGCCCACCAGCGCATCATGGCCCATCTTATTGAGGAGCTGACTGATCCAGTCCAGGGAGAGTGGGTTCCCACTTCCATGGCTACCCGCATTGACGCTTTGCCTTTGAAGTACCGTTCGAATGCTTTGGTGGTGGTGCGTATTCGAGTTTGCTCACTCACTTCGCCATCCTCGTCCAGCACGGCGATCTGACAGTAGCGATCTCCTATATCGATCCCCGCGCAAATTGTGCTATCATCACTCATGGTCAGCCTCCTTTGTTTGGACCGTTTAACGAGTCCGTTGATTCTTTGGGAACCATGTTAGCATGGTATCCCGATTGGAGGTTGGCCTTCTCATACCATCTTCCATTAATTCCATCCAAGTAATGATCAATTATCCTTCTGGCTTCTTAGAACCGGTAGAACGTCCTGCAAATGCAGATTCCGCCGCATCCCCAAGCGACGCGACCTCACCCGATCGAGCGCCGGGGGGACCCCAGGTGATCCCGCTCTTCTTTGGACAAGTGCTTATAGTGTTTAAACATTATCCACGCATTCTAGCGCGGAAGCGGTTCAACCGGAAGTGTTGCACTTGCTTATTGAACTCGGGGGAGCCACAGCCAAGGGCTGCCCGATCCAGTGCACCATATGCAACCGAAGTTGCATATGGTGTCACTATATGTAAAGCGAATTACATTATTTTCCGCGTCACTCCGCGGGCAGCACGCAGCACTCCCGCGTGTCACCCTTCCCGTAGTGATGGAAGAGCACGGGGATGACGACCATGTTGAGGATCGTCGCGGTGATCAGCCCGCCGAGTATCACGATCGACATCGGCGCCTGGATCTCGTTACCCGGCCTGCCCGCCGCCAGAGCGAGGGGCAGGAGGGCGAGCCCCGTCGTGAGCGCCGTCATCAGGATAGGGCTGAGCCTCTCGAGCGATCCCTTCATGACCGCCTCTTCGCGGGTCAGCCCCTCCTCGGTCATCAGGTAGTTGTAGTGCGAGACCATCATGATCCCGTTTCTCACCGATATCCCGAAGAGAGTGATGAACCCTACCATCGATGCGATGTTGAGCACGCCGCCCGAGAACAGTACGGCGAGCATCCCTCCGATAAGGGCCAGCGGGAGGTTGACCAGGACGAGCGCCGTGTCGCGAAGGTTGCCGAACTCGGCATATAACGCGACAACGATCAGGATGAGCGACAGGATGCTCAGCAGGCCTATGACCCTCGACGCCTCGCGTTCGCTTTCGAACTGCCCTCCGATCTGGAGGAAGTATCCTTCGGGAAGGGCGAGCGAAGAAGCGAATGACGCGCGGATGTCATCGACGACAGATCCGATGTCGCGTCCCTCGGCGTTTGCCGAAACGACAATCTTGCGCTGCACGTTTTCCCTGCTGATATAGTTCGGGCCCCTGTCTACGCGTATGTCGGTGACCATGTCGAGCGGCACGCGGGCGCCGGTAGGAGTATCGACCAGCGAGCTCCGGATAGACTCGAGGTCTTTCCTGAACGGCTCGTCGTACCTGACGATGAGGTCGTGGCTGTTCTGCCCGTCGTACACCTCCGATACGCTCATACCGAGGAAGGCGATGTCGATCATACCGTCGATATCGGCCATCGTGAGGCCGTAGAGCGACATCTTCGCCCGGTTCGCGCGGATCCTCACCTGCGGGATGTCGATCTGCTGGTCGCCCGAAAGGTCGGTGATGCCCTCGACCTCTCTCATGAGGCCTTCGGTCCGTGCGGCGAGCTTCCTAAGCATGGTGAGATCGGGGCCGAATATCTTCACCGCGATATTCGCGCGCGTTCCCGAGAGCATGTGATCGATCCTGTGACTTATCGGCTGACCGATGATGAATATCGTGCCGGGCAGGAGCTCGAGCTTCTGCCGGATATCCTCGAGGATCTCCTCTTTGGACGGCTCGCCGGCGAGGACCACTTCGAGCTCGTGGGCGTGGGAGCCGAGCGAGTGCTCATCGTGCTCCGTTCGGCCTGTCCTCCTCGCGACAGACAGGACGCCCGGCACCTCGAGGAGCAGCTTGTCTGCCATGTCGCCTATCCGGTCGGACTCCTCCAGCGAGGTGCCCGGTATCGTTGCGATGCTGATGTTGAGCGTTCCCTCGTTGAACTCGGGCAGGAACGACCTGCCGAGGAAGGGGAAGACGGCGAGTATCAGGACGACGAGAACGGCCGATACGACCATGATCGTACGGCCGTGATGTATCGCCCAGTCGAGGACGGGGCGGTATATCTTCTTGAGCCACCGTATTACGGGGCTGTCGCCGCTCTTGCCCGTTTTATGCCGCAGCAGTATCGAGCTGAGCGCCGGCGAGACGGTCACCGCGACGAGCAGTGACGCGAAAACCGAGACTACGTAAGCGATGCCGAGCGGTTTGAGCATCCGCCCCTCGATCCCGCCGAGGAAGAAGAGGGGGATGAAGACGACGATGATGATGAATGTCGCGTTCGCTATCGGAGCCCTGACCTCGGACGACGCGGCGAGCACTACCTCGTAGAACGGCCGCTTCGCGGCAGGCTCGGCCGCTTCGTTCTGCTTTATTCGCCTGAATACGTTCTCGACGTATATGATCGCGTCGTCGACGAGCACCCCGATGGCGATAGCCATCCCGCCGAGTGTCATCGTGTTTATCGACTGTCCCAGCCCCTTGAGGATGAGGATAGCCACGACGAGCGACAGCGGTATCGCGATCGCCGATATCAGTGTCGTGCGGATGTTCGCGAGGAATATCAGCAGGACGATGACGACGAGTATGGCCCCGTCGCGAAGGGCGTGCATCACGTTGTCGACGGCCCGGCGGATGAAGTCGGACTGCCGGAATATCTCCGCGTGCACGACGACGTCTTCGGGAAGCGCCGCTCCTATCTCGGCGAGCGCCTCGTCGAGCCTGTCTGTCAGGTCGAGGGTGTTGGCGTCGGGCTGCTTGCTGATGACGATCATGACGCCCCGTTCCCTGTTTATTGCCGCCTCGCCGAGCTTGGTCGCCGAGCCGATGGTGATTCGCGCGACGTCCCGCAGCAGCACCGGAACGCCCTCGCGGAGCGCCAGCACCGTTTTTTCCAGATCCGCGACGTCCCGCAACCTGCCGAGACCGCGGATCAGGTACTCCTGACCCGAGTGGACGAAGAATCCGCCGCTCGCGTTGAGGTTAGAGCCGGCCGCGGCGTCGTATACCTCGCTCAGGCTGATACCGTACTTGCGAAGCAGGTTCGGGTCGACGAGGACCTGGTACTGTTTTACCTCGCCTCCGTAGACCTTGACGCTCGCAACACCTGGCACGGCAAGCAGGCGCTTGCGGATCATGAAATCGGCAAGTGTCCGCAGGTCCATCAGCGTTGTTTCTTCAGAAGTGAGCCCGACGGCCATGATCTCGCCCATCAGCGATGTGACGGGCGCCATTATCGGGCGGTCGACCTCGTCGGGCAGGGCCGACTCGAGCGTCTGGAGCTTCTCGCTGACGATCTGCCTCGCCCTGTAGATGTCCGTTCCCCAGTCGAATTCGACGTGGACCGTCGAGAATCCCTGGATCGATGTCGACCTCACCCGGCGTACCCCGGACGCGCCGTTTACCGCTGTCTCGATCGGGAAGGTCACGAGCATCTCGACCTCTTCGGGGGCCATTCCGTGGGCTTCGGTGAGAATCGTGACTGTCGGTGCCGTCAGGTCGGGGAAGACGTCGATTGGCATCCTGAGGGCGACCATCACCCCCCCGGCGAGCAGCACGGCGGCGCCGATAAGGACGGCGAGCCGGTTGCGCAGGCTCATTCTCATAAGTTGATCAAGCATGTTTTTCTCTCTTTTCAGTGTACGTGCGCAGAGCCCGTCTCGCTCTTCGATGATGCGAGCTTCACGCTGTAGGCCCCGCGGGTGACTACCCGCTCCCCGGCCTTCAGGCCCTCGGTGATCTCGACCAGCCCGCCCGAACGCGCGCCCGTCTTTACGGCCCTCTTCTCGAAGCTCTCGCCGCCCCGCTGTACGAATACGTAGCGGGCGTAATCCTCGTCGATGATGCTCCGTTCCGGCACCGCGACGGCGGCGATCTCTTCGCTCGTGTATATATCCATCTGAATGACCTGGCCTATCTTCAGCAGGCCATCGGTGTTCTCTATCTCGAATATCACGGGAATAGTCATGCGCTCACGGTCGAAAACCCCGCCCCTGCTGAGAAGTTTCAGGTCCGCGTCCGCAATGCGCATCGACACGTCTATTCCCGGTATCAGGAGTTCGGCTCCGCGGGGGGTGCCCATCTTGTAGTAGTCCTTCTCGAACATGTCGGCCCGCAGCCAGACAACCGATGGATCTACGATCGTCATCATCTTCTGTCCGGCGGCGATATTCTGGCCCGGCATGATGTCGACCGATGCTACGATGCCGTTGACCGGTGATTTCAGGATCAGGTGGATCTCACCCGTTTCGGAGTCAGGGGCGGCTTCCGCCGAGACTCCCCGGAGTATTGTCGCGAAGCTCGCCTTCTCGACGAGCCAGGTCTTTCTGATCTCATCGTACTCCCGCTGTGAGATAGCCTCCCTCGCTATCAGCCTCTCGGCTCTTTCGAACTCCTTCTTCGCCCTGTCGTATGCAAACCGGCGCTCGATCCATGAGCCGGCCCCCTTCAGCGGAGGGCAGAGTGTCAGAAGGGGGTCATCTATCCGGACCCGCCTGCCCGGTACGACCATGTCGCTGTTGTGGTCGATCCTGAGGTACCCGTCGACAGGCGCCACTATCTCGGCGTACCCGGACTGCCGGGGCACGACCTCCGCGACGGTCGGGAAGGAAGCCCTCATACTTACCCTGTGTATCTCTTCAATCATAAATTCGGTGTTCCACTGTTGTTCCTTGAGGAACTCGACCGTCTCGACATCAGTGCCGTGGTCGTGGCCGTGGGAATGATCATGTCCCTCGTGGCCGGCATTCTCGGCGAAGGCGGCCTCTCCCGCATGTGCCGCCTCATCTTCGGTAGCGAACGCCGTCACGGTCCCCAGCTCGAAGACGGCGCTCCCCGCACCGTTGTACGAAACTGCGATCTCGTAGTCACCCGGCTCGGGAGCATCGACCGCGACTATCCAGATGCCGCTTTGCGAGGCATGGCCGGCCGAGCCGGAGGCGGTGATCCTGCCGCTGTCCCTCAGTACGACTTTGACCCTGCCTTCGTCTGCCGGCCTGAAATCCTCGAGCCGTGTAAGGTGAATCAGAAACTCTGTCTTCTCGCCATTTACCGGTGCGTGGAACTCGGCGAAGAGTTCCATGCCGCCGCTCCATAAGGTCACGCTGATCGCGTGCTCCTCGTGATCGTGTCCTTCGTGTTCGTCCGGTCCTTTCTCGGCTGCGCATGACGCGAGTACGAGAATCAGCGCCGGCAGCAGGGCCAGTCTCTTGAGATTCATGATCCGGTCTCCTCCTTCCGGGCGGTCCCCGGCGCGTAGAGTTCTTGCTCGGTCAGTCTTTCGAGCTCGAAAACGATGTCGTTATAATCTTCCAGCATATCGAAGTACGATTCGATCCCTTCGGTATAGGTCCGTATCCCCTCGAGAAAATCGCCGAGATCGATCCAGCCCTCTTTGTACGAAAAGGCCAGGTCCTTTACGTGCTCCTCGATGAGTGTGAAGTCCCCGTGGTACCGTTTCAACAGATCGGATTCGTCCCTGGCGGCAAGCATCAATCTCGACATGTGTCTTTCCCGGGCGGTCTCGTACAGGCTGAGTTCCACCTGCGCCTTCCTGTGCTCGGCAGTGGCCCGGTCGATGCCGCCCGAGTTCCGGTTGAGGACCGGGATCGGCATGGAGAGCCCGACGACGAATCCGGTGAACCCGTCATCGACGTTCTTGTATCCGCCCGCGACACTGAGGGAGGGGAAGATGTCCCCCTTCTCGAGGCCTATGTCTTTTTCGAGCGCCTCCACCGCGAGCCTGCGGCTCTCTACCTCGGATGTTCCACCAGCAGGCATGCTGTTCGAAGAAAGCCAGTCCGCGGCCAGGTCGAGCTCCGAGACGAGGACGACAGTATCTTCGGCCGGTATACCCATCGCCGTCTTCCACTCGTCCATTACCTCGCGTCTTTCCAGCCTGGACACGACCATCCTTGCCCGTACTGAGATAAGAGACATGTCGATCAACCGCTTCTCGATACCCGAAACGGTTCCCTGTTCCTTTCTGTCCGTGATGACACGGGAGGCGTCGCCGATTATCTCCTCGAATACCTCGAGGATCTCCACCTCGATATCGCGGAGTTTCAGCGTCACATACCCGTGCCGCATGCGAGAGACGAGATGCCACTTCGAGGCCTCCCAGCCGAGGCGTGAAGATGCAAGGCGGAGGTTCGATCCGCTTCTCTTCTTCGCGTACGACCAGGGCATGGCGAATTCCTTCTCCAGGGCGACGGCCCATTCGCGGACAGTTATGTTGTCGTTGCCCACTTCCTCCATCTCCCAGACGAGCGAGGGATTCGTCCATCGCACCGCGAGATCCCTCTCGGCCTGTGCGAGGCTCAGGTCGCCATCCAGGATAAGGGCCAGCGGGCTCTGCGACAGCGCCATTCCCGGGATATCCTCGATGCCGACCCGTATCTCGGCGCCGGGCGCCGCGAGGGGCGCCAGGACGAGACAGGCCGTGACGAGGATCGTTACTTTCAGGTTCATTTCCACTCCATGTGTTAGGCTTCCGCATGGCCAAGTCCATGGCCTGGCGCGGAAGCGTTTGATTCAGATTGAAAAGATGAAATCAGTTATGAAGTCAGGAGAGGGGTGGGGCTCGTTCGGCGAAAGCCAGCCCGTATCTCTCGAAGGGAGGCGATTCATCGATGACAGGAAGGTATTCAGCCAGTTCGAATACGGGAACATCGCTGCCGGCCTCATCGGCGCAGGCCGTCTCGACGGTCTGCGTGGTGAATCTCCGCTTCGGATGAGTCTTCCCGTCATGCGAGTGATGATGGATGTCGTGGTCGTGATACTCGTCTTCGCCGTGCTGATCAGCTTCGCAGCCGCAGTCCCCGGGATCATCGTTATGGTGGTGAGATTGCTCGTGCTGATCGAAGCAGTCCGCTCCGTCGCAGTGCGTGTGGGTCAGGCAGGCGACCTGGGACGTGGCAAACACCGCCGCGACGAGGATCGCCGCGAGTATCCCGCCCTTTGTGCAGATCCTGCATTTTCTCAAAGTCCCGATCATATCTATCCTGCCGTTATAATAAAGCTTACCGGTAAATATATGAGTATTCCGGTCAGTATTCAACCATGATCTCGTCGGCAAACAGCCATGACGGATGTCCCGCTCCGGGATGCCAGTCGGGCAGCAGGCCGGCATTCTTCGCCGTCATCCTTATATACCTCACGCGCCTGTTGATTCCCGTCTTCATAAAGGCCCTTGTGACAGAGCCTTCGAGGTCCTGCGGGATGGAATGTGTGAGAACCGCCACTGTCTCATACTTCTTCCCGTCCTTCGAGACGGCAAACTCGACCGACACGGGCAGGAATATCCACGATCCTGTTTCCTGCAGGAATCCTGCCGCAATGCTCCGGACCTTCCGTGTTTTGCCGAGGTCGACGACGGCTTCGAGGTCGGTACCCCTGAATCCCTGCCACATCCCCGTCCTGAAGTTGTCGCCGCCGCGCACTCGGTCGATCAGGGCATTATCACCGCCGGCGGTGTACATCGAGCTGTACTCCGAATGAAGCACGATGGATATGTCGTCGGGGATCATCTCGAACCTCGTGTCGACCACCGGGCTCGGCTCCATCCCCTTCCTCAGGGCGATCGTCCTGATCTGCGCGGGCCGGTTGATCTTCAGCGGCTTCGTGTATTCGTTCGACCTGCCGGACGGCTCCTTCCCGTCGGTCGTGTAGCGGATCTCCGCCTTCGGGTCGGAGCACCCCATCGTGACCTCGAGCGATCCCGAGAAGGAATAAGGCGTGGGATCGAGGTACGGCGCGGGAAGGACGGGGTAGTCTTCTATCCTCGACGGCGGGAGGTCCTCCCCTGCCGTTCCCCACGAGGAGCCTGCCGACGGTCCCATCTCGAAGACGAGCTCGCCGCCCTTCATGATGTCGTCGTGATGTATATAGCTCTTCGAATAAGGCTTGCCTCTCCATTTCGCACTCTGGATGTAGACATTCTCTTCAGAGAGGCCGGAGGCGATCACCTCGAAGGTTTTCCCGTTCTCGAGACGTATCTCCGCCCGCTCGAAGAGGGGGGAGCCGATGATATAGATATCGGAGCCGGGCGTCACCGGATAGAACCCCATCGCGCTGAGAACATACCACGACGACATCTGCCCGCAGTCCTCGTTCCCGCAGAGCCCGTCCGGCGTGCTGCCGTACATGGTCGTCATGATCTCGCGGACGCGCTCCTGTGTCTTCCACGGCACACCGGCGAAGTTGTAGAGGTATGCCATGTGCTGGCTCGGCTCGTTACCGTGGGCGTACTGGCCGATCAGTCCGCTTACGTCGGGCTGATCGAGACCCGACGTCTCTGATGAGGTAGTGAAGAGCTCGTCGAGCCTTGCGGCGAAAGCCTCTCGCCCGCCCATGAGCTCGATCAATCCCGAAACGTCCTGCGGCACGTAGAAGGTGTACTGCCAGGCATTCGCTTCGGTGTAGTGGAAGTTGATCTCGGAAGGGTCGAAGGGCGAGAGCCACCCGCCGTTGAGCCTCGGCCTCATGAATCCCGTCGAGGGATCGTAGAGATGCCTGTACCCTTGGGCCCGCCGGATGAATCGTTTGTAATCCGCCTTCTCGCCGATAGATCCTGCGAACCGGGCAATGCACCAGTCGTCGTAGGCGTACTCGAGCGTCCGCGACACCGAGGCGCCCTCATGGCCGCCGGAGATATACCCGTACCGCTTGTAGTATTTCAGGCCGAGGTGGTCCTGGTCGGCGCTGTGCTTCATCGCCTCGAGCGCGCGGGCCGGATCGAAATCCCGGATTCCCTTGATCCATGCGTCGACGATCACCGGCACGGAGTGATAACCGATCATCGTCCCCGTCTCGTTGGCGGAGAGCTCCCAGACCGGCAGCATCCCGCCCTGTTCGTACTGGGTGAGCATCGTCTCGATGAAATCTGCCGTCCGCTCCCGTTCGATGATCGTAAAGAGGGGGTGGGTTGCCCGGTATGTGTCCCACAGGGAAAACACGGTGTAGTAGTCGAATCCGTCAGCCGTGTGGATCGAAAGGTCCCGTCCCCTGTACCTGCCGTCGACGTCGACGTAGAGGTTGGGGGCGATCAGGCTGTGGTAGAGGGCTGTATAGAATATCGTCATCTGCGTGTCTGTGCCGCCGTCGACGATTATCTTTCTCAGAGACTTGTTCCATAGCGCCTTCGCGTCGCTTCGCACCCTGCCGAAATCCCAGTGCGGGATCTCCGCCTCGAGATTTTTCCGGGCCCCTTCGATATCGACCGCCGAAATGCCGATCCTCATCGTGACCTGCGCCCCCTCGGCAGCGTCGAAGGAGAGGAACGCTTTCACGTTTTCGCCCGATGCGGACGATGCCCCCTCCAGCGTCCGGTCGTTGAGCGCCACACCGTACGAGACGAACGGCTGCGAGAACTCTGCCGAGAAGTATACGTGCTGGTCCCTCGCCCATGCCCGCGAGCGCCTGTATCCCTCGATGCGGGTCTCCCCGACGATGCGGATTGAAGAGTCGATCACCTTGTCGCGATGAAGCAGGTCGATGATCACATTTGCCCGCCTGGCGGCGGGGAAGGTGTAGCGGTGCATCCCGGCCCTGGCCGTCACCGTCATCTCCGCGTCGATACCGTAGTCTTCGAGATGGACGCTGTAGTAACCCGGCTCGGCCTTCTCCGTCTCGTGCGTGAAGCGCGACTCGTAACCGTTCGATGTGTCGTCGCCCTCGCCCTGCACGAGCAGAGGCTCGCCCGTCGTCGCCGTTACGAGTATGTCGCCGTAGTCGGAACATCCCGTTCCGCTGAGGTGGGTATGGCTGAATCCGTAGACGACATCGTCGGAGAAGTGATACGCCGAGCATCCATCCCAGCCGGTCAGCCGCGTGTCGGGGCCGAGCTGTATCATCCCGAACGGCACCGTCGCCGCCGGGAATGTGTGCCCGTGCCCTCCTGTTCCGATAAACGGGTCGACAAACCCGGTCAGATCCTCGCCTCCCGGCGAGCAGGAGAGAAGCGACAGCATGGCAAGCGCCGCGACAAGTACCGCACGTTTCATTGCGATTCCCTCTTTCAGTAGGTATCCCTCAGGGTCCTGATCTCGATCCTGTCTTTTATCTCTTCAAGCGGAATATCGGTATCCAACGCTATATCTACCGTCTCGCCGGGAAGGATGTCGAAGAAGTTGTCGGAGAAATGGCAGCCGTCGAGCTGCAGGAAGACGTTTTTCGCGAGGACACTGGAGGTCAGCTCGAGCGTCACTCCCCAATTGTCCGGGATGATCTCGAATGTGATCGCGGGATCAGGCAGTCTCATATCCTTCGGGTGCGCGAAATAGCGGATCGCAGGCGGCGGCTTCTCGCCGGGGCAGGTGAATTCGGCCGAGAATACTACAGCGGAACGGTCAAGCCCTGAAAGAAACTCGTCGAGCGGGATGGAGAATATTTTCACGCTCCCGTTCGGGGGCGCCTTCACCGCGATCGTCCTCTCCCACAGCTCCGTACCATCAAATTTCCTGAGCTTCATCGTCATCCAGCCGCCGATCTCCTCGAGCCTGTCGGAGACTATGTAGATGTCAAGCCTCCCGCCTTCGATCGCGGTCGATACGAGAACGGGCTCGAACGCCTTCTTCGCCGCGTAGTGCAGCGCCTTCCACTCACCGCAGTAATCGATACTGGACCACGAGATGGCGGGCCAGCAGTCGTTAAGCTGCCAGTAGAGCGTACCCATGCAGTACGGCATGGCGCGCCTCTGTGCTTCGAGACCGACACGCATCCCCTCAGCCTGCAGGAGCTGGCTGACGTAGACATGATCCTCGAACTTCTCCGGCGCCCGGTACCATCGCTCCATGTATTCACGTATCAGCTCAAATCCTCGCGGATGCTTCTGGTGACTGAGCATCGCCGCCGAATCGAGGCGCCGTTCGCCGGGGCCGGTGAACATCTCGATCGTCTTCATCGACGGCAGCGACTGGAACCCGAACTCGCTCATGAACCTCGGGATCTTCTCCTCGAGGACCTCGAACGGCTCGGCATCGTGCCAGACGCCCCAGTAGTGAGCGTCCCCCTCTGTCATGCTCCGGGGATCAGCCCGTCCGAAGCGCGGAGAGGAGGGATGGTATGGACGAACATCGCATTGTACGGCCGCCTTCGGCAGAACGCCGTCGAAGAGGTCTTCATACGCTTTCGATATCTCGAGGCGCCGGTCTTCGGAGTACTGAGGCTGCCATCCCCAGTTGTGCCATCCCTCATCGTTCTCGTTGTTCCCGCACCACAGAGCGAGGCAGGGATGGTTCCTCAAGGCCCTTATATTCTCCTCTGCTTCGATCGCCGCGTTCTCCAGGAACTCGTCGTTACCGGGATACATCGCGCAGGCATACATGAAGTCCTGCCAGACGAGTATGCCGAGCGAATCACAGAGCTCGTAGAAGATATCGACCTCGTATATCCCGCCGCCCCAGACGCGCAGCATGTTCATGTTGGCGTCCTTCGCCGCGATCAGCAGCCTGCTGTAACTGTCGCGCCCTGGTCTCGGGAGGAAGCTGTCCATCGGGATCCAGTTCGCTCCCTTCATGAACACGGGAACGCCGTTTATCCGGAAGTAGAACGTCTCGCCCGCTTCATCCTGTTCGGTGACGAGCTCGATCGTTCTGAGGCCGAACGACAGGCTGGCAGTATCCATCACCACACCTTCTGCCGATACCTCGGCGGCGAATGTGTACATCGTCTGGTCACCCAGCCTGTTTGGCCACCACAGCTTCGGATCGGAGATATTGAACTCGAATACGAATGTACCGCCGCTGTCGGATGCGCCCGCGTATTTCTGTCCGCGCACCGGGTCGACCAGAAAGACCTCCGCATCGGGTGCGTGATGCGGATCGACGAAGATCTCGATCTGTACCCTGGCCCTTTCCTCCGAAAAGGTGATGGTCCGGGCGGTCATATCGGTGATCCTGGCCCCGGTCCATCCGATGACCTTCACCGGTTTCCATATACCGCACGTGACGAATTTCGGCCCCCAGTCCCAGCCGTAGTGATACGCCGCCTTGCGGGTGAATGTCCTGTCGCCGCCGGGGAGACCGTATCCGAGGGCGGCGCGTTTTTTCGCCTCGATCGGGCCGGGAGGCAGAAACCGGACATCGAGAGTGTTTCCGGCCTTTTTCAGTAACGATCTGATGTTGATATTCCAATTACGAAACATATTGTCGGCGGATATCAGGTGCTCGCCGTTGAGCGTTACTTCGGCATAGGTGTCGAGCCCCTCGAAGTCTATGAGGACGTGGTCATGCGCGAGCAGGGAATCGGCCACATCGAAGGTGCAGGTGTAGACCCATTCCTTCTCGCCGATCCACTGCAGGGCCTTCTCGTTGTTGCCGAAGAATGGGTCGGGTATGACGTCGGCGGCGAGCAGGTCGGTGTGGATGCAGCCGGGAACTGTCGCGGACAGCCATTCGTCTTCATCGCCCGCCTCACGGAATTTCCACCCTGAATCGAGCTCGAGTGTGGTTTTTACACGCGGCCCGTTTTCCTGTTGCCGACCACATGACGAAATAGCGGCGAAGAGTATCAGAACAGGCAGTATCAGGGCGGATGTCCGTCTCATGGGCCGGATTATGAAGCATCCTGCAAAAGCCAGTCTATATGTTAATGAAACAGGTTGGCGTGCCTGAGATCCGTTCAGGCGGCGACAGAGCCGCCCAGCTCCGCCTGTGATGATCCGGGGTCTGCGCCGGCCGGTAAATAGAGAAAATAAATGTGGAATCTCGGCACAATCTGTAGTAAACTGCATGCGTTGAAATCCAGGGGAGATTCTGCGGGCCCGGAATGGGGTCGCGCTCTCACCGATATACAGCGTACATACAGTCCGCAAGGCTGTTTAATAACTGATTACTCGGATGCCCGGCCGCGCATGCGGCGTCGGGTCTGGCGTGTTGCCGTGCCTTCAAATGCACGGCTGCCCGTGCGCATTTTGTAAGGAGGCCCTCGATGGACAGGCGAAGATTCCTCGGCAAAGTCCCTCTCTGGACGATCGGTTCCGGTGTAGCCCTGAAATCCTTTTTCGCGGGGCTTTTCTCTTTTCTGCCGGGCGTGAGTGCGTCCGCCAGAAACGGGTCCCACATGACGATGATAGGGGATGACGCAGATTCGCCGCAGTCCGGCCAGAGAACCCCAGCGTCATGCACGTCCGGGGAGTACCATGCTCCTGTTCCCGACGGCTGTGACAATCCAGACCAGATAGCAGCCGGTGAGGCCTGTGGGGGCGCGATCCAGTGGAACCTTTGCCAGACCGGTGAGCAGGTCGGCAACTGCCAGCTCGAGGGGCGGATAAATGTCTGCGTGACTCCCGAGCATCTCAACAGGTGCATCAACGACATACAGATAATGCACTGCGAGACCGAGAAGCAGAACAACGAATGCGGTACCTGGGTGCAGGCCCTCGAGTGCACGTCCGAAGTAAGGGCGATGGAAAAGTGCGACCACACCGAGCAGCACAACCTCTGCACTACCGATGTGGCGATCGACAGGTGCGAGAGTTCCGAGCATATAGCCTCCTGCAAGAGCACAGAGCAGAAGGACGCCTGCAACGACGACAAGCAGAGAGAGAATTGCAAGAGCCCTCCCCAGATCGATAACTGCACCTCGGGAAAGCAGAAGAAGAAATGCGAGGGGTCGAAGCAATGGGCGAAGTGCAAGAGCAACAAGCAATATGATAAGTGCGAGGAAACAACGCAATGGGACAAGTGCAACAGCCGTGATGTGCGGGACAAATGCGACTCCTATGAGCAGGAAGAAAACTGTATCAGCAATACACAGCTCAACAACTGCCCCAGCCCCAACAGGACCAACCAGTGCAAGACCACCGAAAATATCGGAAATTGCCACAACGACGCGCAGGTAAAGCGCCGTGACAAGTGCAAGACGTCTGAATACGGCGAAGTATGTGTCAGCATACGCGCGGCCCAGCATTGTCCGAATGATGAACAGGTCGCGCAGTGCTGGGAGGGCGCTCAGCTGAAGATGCTCAGGAAGAAATGTCCTGTTGAAGTACAGAAGAAGTTTGGCAGGTAACGGGGAAGGCGGTCAGGATATGGCGGATCTGGCGCCCGAAAAGAAAGCGCCGCGCGCAAAGGGTATGAAGGAGACGCGGGAAGGCCTGCGCCCGCATATCTTCGAGATCGCCGGGGCCCGTCTTGTCTTCGATCCGGCTAGCGGAAGGTTCTTCCGGGCTGACAAGGTCACCAGCGAAGTAGTCCCTCTGCTGGAAAGACACAGCGAAGATGAGGCTCGCGAAGAACTCTCACCGCGCCACTCGAAAAAGCGCATCGATGCGTCTCTCGACGAGGCGCGCAGGCATATCTCTTCGGGAAATCTTTACCCCGATACCGATCCTGAGCGTCCCAGGCCGGAGCCCGAAGATATCAAGCCCCGGATAGTCTCGGTGACGCTCAACGTCGCATCGGTCTGCAACCTCGACTGCATCTACTGCTGGAACAAGGGGGGGATCTACGGACGTAACGTCAGCAAGAGGCTGATGGACCGCGAAACGGCTATCGCGGCGATCGATCTCGCCGTAGCGAACGGATTCCCCGAGGGGAACATACTCGTCGATTTCTACGGGGGGGAGCCGCTGCTCAACTTCGAAGTCGTCCGTGCGGCCATGGAACACTGTAAGAGGATCGAAAAAGAGAGCAAAGACAAACGAACATTCTCATACAAGGTAACCACCAACGGAACCCTCCTTACCGAAGAGATGATCGATTTCTTCGGGACGATGGGCATATCGCTCGGCATCAGTATCGACGGCACAAAGAAGGTGCATGACAGGAACAGGCCCTTCCCTGACGGCCGCGGGAGCTGGGACATGATCAGGCGCAATGTGGCGAAAGCTATCGCCTCTCCCCATATCCATGTCTCGGCGCGTGCGACTCTTGTGCCACCCGACCTCGACATGGTCAAGGCTACAAAGGCGCTCTTCAGGGAGGGGTTCTACGACACGGAGGTGGAATTCGCCTCGGAGGCGTGCGAAGTGTTCCGGCCCGGGGGATTCCCTGTGTACAGCGAGGAAGAGGAAGCGGAGTTGAGGCGGGAGTACCTGAGGTTCGCCAAGTTCTATCTGAAGTATTCCATTTATAATGACGAAGCGATTGACGTCGGCATCAGTAATAACGTTACCAGGGTCCTTCACGAGACTCACCGGTTCTCCTCCTGCGGAGCGGGGTGCAATTTCATCACGGTCGGCGAGAATGGCACGATCTACCCCTGTATCGGTTTTGTCGGGATGCCCGAGTACCGGCTGGGGAATGTCAGGGACGGATTCGATGAAGAGAAGCTCTCCAGATTCCGACACGACATGAGGTGCGTAGTATACGAGGCCGAGGAGTGCAGAGATTGCTGGGCCCGGTACATCTGTCAGGGTAACTGCCCGGCGAACAATGAACAGCATAACAGGGATCTGAACCGGCCGTACAAGCGCGGCTGCGATTGGCTGAAGTACAAGCTCGAGTTGGCAATGTGGGTCGCTTCCGAGATGAGCCTGAAGAAACCCTCGCGGCTCGTCGGCTACAGGCCGATTTGAGAGGCTGTATATAGAATATTGATTAGATTGCGTAGGCCGTCTAACAGGAGGCAGGTCGATGAAAAGCTCCTACTCATACTGGTCGTTTTCCATTCTTCTTGTTTGCGTGATTTCGCTGGGAGCGGCGTTCGCTCCCGCGCCCGCCCTGGCGCAGTCGGACATCGCGATTACCAATTTCGCGGTCAATCCCCCGGCGGGGCATCCAGGCGGCGAGATCTATATCGACTTCACCATCCAGAACGTCGGGCCGTTGCCGACGGCGGTCAGTGCGATTCTGAACTACATCTTCATCTGGGACACCTTTAACAATATACCAGTGGTGCAGCTGATGCCCGATCCCTCAGGTAGCGTACATACGCTCCACTCTCTGCTACCCGGTGAGACCGATGTATACATCGGCGTGCCCGTGACGCTGCCGGCAGATACGGAGCTGGATACAGCGATTACAATCGCCCTTCACACGGATTATCCCGACATGGAGCCGGAGATGGACGAGCTGAACAATTTCGCCATCTTCCTTGTAAATATCGAACCTCCGCTGATCCCGTTCAGCGAGGTCGAATATGCTGAATACGGAAGCATCGATCTGCCGTACTACAGCGACGTTTTCCGGTTCACGGGCGTCATCGGGGATATCGTCTTCAGCGAGGGGATTTCCGCTGAGATCGGCTTTGTCCTCGATCCGCAGGTAGCTCTCCTTGAGCCCTATCCCAACGACTCGCTGCTCACCCCTGAGAGCAACATCACGAGGATCGAACCTGACAGCAGACTGACCCACATCGGGTTGCCGGCAACGGACGATTTCAGGATAGAGCTGTACGGCGAGCTGGGTGGTACGGGGATGTACGAGCTCCGCCTGCAGAAGGGGCTCTACGAGGCGGAGCCGAACGACGATCCAAACTTTCCTGAGCCGATCAATTACGGCGAAGTCCGCGCGGGAGCCTTCGATTACCCGGGAGACATCGACTGGTACTCGTTCAACGCAGATATGGGCGACGTCGTCATCATAGACGTCGACGCGAGCGAGGCCTTCCTGCCGCCGCCCGATTCCACGCTCGATCCCATTGGCGTCGTATTCACCCCGCTCGGAGACACGCTGGTAGTCGACGACGATTCTGATGACATGGATCCGTACTTCTACTTCATAACGCCCTCAGCGGGTGACTACCTCTTTGCTCTCGAGGGGGCTCCCGGCAGGGGGCTCGGAGGAGGTTACCCGGGGTATTTCTACTCCTTCAGGATCAGGCATCTGGCGGGAGTGATCAAGCCCGACCTCACTATCCAGAACCTTCAGCCTCTTCCCGGGCCCGTGGGGGCCTCGGATACCGCCCAGGTCTTTTTCGAGACATGGAACACCGGAGGGCTTGCCACATTCGAGAACGGCGTGACGATCGACGTAGTGCTCTCCGTCGATGCGGTGATCGATCTGGGTGACCAGCTTCTCGAGGTGGGAGACTTCGTCGGCGATATAGATCCGGGCAATTTCCATCCGACTGCCGTCGATGTCCGCATACCATGGGACACTCCGCCGGGGAGCTACTATCTCGGCATAGTGCTCGACTCCACGGAAGACGAGGTGGAGGAAGACGAGACGAACAATACCGCCTCTACCCCGATAACCGTCGACCCGTACACCGACAGCGAAGAGCCGGGGCTCTTCCCCGAGGAGATAGCCCTGTTCAGGAGCTACCCGAATCCGACGACGGGCAGGACCGTGATCTCGTACGATCTGCCTGCACGGAGATCGGGAGATCCTGCCTCATGGAAGGTGGAGATATCGATCTACAACGTCGCGGGACAGCGGGTGGCGAAACTGGTCGATCGAACCATGCCGGCCGGCAGCCACCAGGTCGCCTGGGATGGACGGGTCAATGGGCGCCGTCTTCCCTCGGGCGTCTATTTCTGCAGGATGAGGGCCGGAGATGTCGAGCGCTCATTCCGCATCGTTCTGTTGCGGTGAACACGGCGGCCAGGGGACGCCAAACGGTGTCTTGCCTCATTGACTTCGGGCTGACCAGCCATTACTATTTGCACCCGGACAAAGATATGCGCCCGTAGCTCAGCTGGATAGAGCAGCGGACTTCTAATCCGCAGGTCACAGGTTCGAATCCTGTCGGGCGTATTTTATTGAGAGGGCTCAGGATAATATCCTGAGCCCTTCTTCTGGATAGAGCACTGAACCCCTTGTCTGTTGATTGCAGGTTCAGGTATTATCGGGGGAGCTTCTTTTATAAGTGCATGGCAAGTATGTTACTATGACATGTATGCGTTGATATTATCCTTCATCCCGGACAGTAGAATGAATATGACGTCCCGCAGCCATCAGTCGAATATTTCAAAGCTGATGCTCCTGGTCTTCTTTCTCATCATCGCGGCGAGCCGCCTGCCCTTGATCGGGAGTGGATTCGGCTCGGATAACGACTCGTGGCGCAATGCTGCAGGTGCTGTCCATATGCGCGAAACAGGGCGCTATATTGCCTCCCGCACCCCTGGATTTCCCGTATTTGAAGGACTGCTCGTGCTGCTGGTGCCTCTTGGCTGGGTGGCTACGAACCTTCTGACAGCCCTCGCCGGGGTCGTTGCCGCTATATGTTTCCTGATGGTCGCAAGGCGGCTGCAAATACGGGGTGCCGTCTGGATCACAGTTGCTTTCGCGTTCAGCAGCGCCCTGTGGGTTCATTCGACCCAGACGATTGACTACGCAGTGGGGCTGGTATTCCTGCTTGGGGCTTATTGGGCCCTCCTGGATCGACGTCATCTTGCCGGGGGGCTGCTCCTGGCGCTGGCCGCCGGCTGCAGGCTGACTCTGGGAGCGCTGGCCGCACCGGCGCTGGTCATGCTGTTGGTTCGCAAGGAAGGCCTGCGAAACATCATCACATTCTGTGCGAGCTTTACCGTCGGTACTGTAATAGTGTTCATTCCCGTTCTCATCACACTCGAACCGCATCGGTTCGCCGGGGAGGGCCTGCGTCACGCATCGCAGGCGCATATCACGCTCGCTGCCTTACCCGGAACTATTCGCTCAAGCGGTGTATTCATCTTTGGCAAGCTCGGCGCTTTTGCTTTGACGCTTTGTTTAATCTGGAAAATGCTGGTTATCGTTCGTCGGCGAATATCCGGTAAGCATGACGCGCAGATCCAGGGTGGACACTCTGCGATAGGCTCAGAACGGCGGTCAGACAGTGCTGCGGGGAAAGCAGCCCTGTTCTTCGAGATTGGCGCGATTTTGATCGTCGTCGTCTTTTTTCTGATGATCCCCTATGAGTGGGCCTACTTGATCCCCCTTTTTCCGTTCGTGCTGCTGCTTGCCGGCAGAGTGCTGCCACGTCACCTGCTTGCTGTTATAGCAATCTTCATTGTGTCTGAAGCGGTCGTCATGCCGCTTTTCGATCAGCGCCGGGTGGTGCCCGGACATCTCATTCAGGAGATCGAGCGTCGGCGCCTCGATCTCGACGCGACCAGGGATCTTGCAGCCCTCAGGCCCTCGAAACCAACGATATTTATCATCGGTCGATTTGCCACTCATCGTCTACTCGTTCTTGAGCCGTCACTCGAGCGCACCGAAGCTGCGTGGGCATCATTCTACGAATCAGGTGTGGCGTTGTGGTCTCCAGGCCGGCAGGTCGGATACGCAGCCGAGCTGGACCAATCAGACCGGGCTGACTTGACGACGCAGGGTTATCACATCGAGGATCATACCGATACTCCTCGATGAAGAACGGATACGCAATCAAGCGTTCAGCCGACGGAGTTGATCTTGCCTGATATTTCGTGCTTGCAGAGGCCCTGCAGGCCGGATAAATTATAGATTCCAGTGTGGTGGGCGTAGCTCAGTTGGTAGAGCCCTGGATTGTGGATCCAGCTGTCGCGGGTTCAATTCCCGTCGTCCACCCCATTTATAAAACCAGAAGCCCGCCTCCTGATGGAGACGGGCTTTTCAATTATCTGCTCTTTTGCCTGGAACCGCTTACTTCAGCTCCTCGAGCTTCGCCTGGATAGCCGCGAAATCGGGCATCACCAGGGGATCATCGGAAACGCCGACAAAGGCTATCTTGCCTTCCTTGTCTATGATGAAGGCGGACCTCTTGGCGACGCCGTTCAGCGGGCCGAGCGTCTCATGGAATGCGCCGTAGGCCGGGCTGACAGTCTTGTTGAAGTCGCTGATCAGGGTGTACTGCAGGCCGAGCTGCTCTTTCCACTTCTCCAGGACGAAGGGGTGGTCGACGCTGATCCCGACGATCTCGGCGTCGAGGTTCTGCCATTCGCTGAAGCCGTCGCGCACGGAGCAGAGCTCTTCGTGGCAGGGAGGGCTGAAAGCGAAGGGGAAGAAGAGGAGCAGGATGTTCTTCTTGCCGATATAATCGGAGAGCTTCCAGGTCGTTTCCAGGGTCAGGGGAAGTTCGAAGTCGGGGGCTGTATCGCCAAGATTGAGCTGTGCCATTTCGGGTCCTCCTTGAAAAGAAGCGGTTCGGTTCGATAATACCTAAATGATAACCATTCCTAATATGGTCCGGGTCCTTATATATGTCAATTAAAAATCCCTGATGTGTGCATTTTCACCAGAAGCGGGCTCAATATCAAGCCCTATTAACTCTTGACGAATGGCCTCAAAACGGTACAATCGTGGATGAACCCTGGGGGGTTGGGAGGATGAAGATGCGGTGAAAGGTTCCTATTTTTTTCACCGAGGAGGTGTGGTGATGGGTGTCAATAAAATCATACTCATCGGCAATCTCGGAGCGGACCCTGAGGTCCGTTCAACAGGCGGCGGTACCCCCGTGGCGAACTTCCGTCTGGCGACAAGCGAAACCTACAAGACCCGGGAAGGTAAGCGCGAAACGCGCACCGAATGGCACCGGATCGTAACCTTCGGCAGGCTGGCCGAGATCTGCGGGCAGTACCTCAAGAAGGGTAAGCAGATCTACATCGAGGGCCGGATCCAGACGAGGGAATGGGAGGATCAGTCGGGCAACAAGCGCTGGACGACAGAGATCGTCGCGAACCAGATGCAGATGCTCGGCAGGGCCGGAGGCGACAGCGGCGGATCCTCTCCCGACGACTCTCAGGAGACACAGTACGCCGACGGCGGCTCCCAGGCGCCCGCGGCGAGCGACGATGACGACGATCTGCCGTTCTGATCATCGGCTGTTCTGAAATCGTCAATGATACGAGGGAAGCGGGTTCTGCTCTGCTTCCCTCGTTTTCTGTTCGATCCCGGGTCCGTGCCCGGGACTTTTATCTTGCATTCAGGCGCCGGGCTGTTTACATTATTGGCCTGCAAAAAGATACAGTCTATTGGGTGCGCCGCTAGCTCAACTGGCAGAGCAACTGACTCTTAATCAGTAGGTTCGGGGTTCGATTCCCTGGCGGCGTACCACTAATATCAATAAATACAATAAGTTATACGCATCGTATGCCGCTGTTCGTTTGCGTGTCCAGAAAATGTCAGCACAGTGTCATCAATATATTCATTAAAATCTATTTTGCTTCTGTGGCGTATGCTGACATTTTAGAATTGGGGGGCAGTAATGATCAGATTTCACATTATTCCAATAACCATCACCATACTTTTTACGGTTCCCTTCACCTGTTCGATGGCGGACATCATGCCGGATCCATTGACCGCAGGGAGAGCTTTACAGCAGCGTGGTGAAGAGATCACCGATGTCAGGATGGTTGCTGAAGATGTCCAAGTACGGGTATTCGAGTGCGATATCATCACTGTTGCTGAATTCTCGATGTATAACGAGGGCGAGGCCGTAACGATGGAGGTTGGATTCCCATATTTTTACCAGGGGAACTTCATCGAGTTCAGGGCATATGTCGACAGCGAGGAAGTCGATGTCCGGGAGGGTAAACAGGAGAACGTCGGGAGGAAGAAATCGACTGTCCTCTGGAAACTCTGGGACATGACCTTCGAGAAAGATGAGTCATGCGAGGTCCGGGTCGAATACAGGACGAAAGTATATGAGCATGAATACACATTTCTGTGGACCGAACGCTACATCATGCCGCAAGCCGAGATCGATGAGGCTCAGAGGCTCACAAAGTTCGGAAGCGTAAGCTATTACCTGGACACGGGGAAAGCGTGGAAAGGAGTGCTGGATCACTGCAGGGTCGAGTTCGAGCTCGTGGGCAAGGCCGACGCAAACATAGAAAGCACCTGGCCCGAGGGGGGGAGGTTTACCGGAAAGGGTATGGTATGGGAGTATTTTGACTATGAACCGACCAGCCGGGTCACCTTCCGGTACTATCCGAATATGGCAGTAGGCAGCATACCGGGATTTCTACTTGAAGTGCTGAATAAATATCCGAACGATCCTCATCTTGCCAGTTCTGTCGCTTCGAAACTCAGCAGCACATTTAGCGATAGAGACATGTCATCACAGGTCTATCACTCATTTCTCGCAAACTGGGACGGGCAGATACCGCAATTGATGGAATATGCGTCAGGCGGAAGGTGCAGGTTTAGCTATAAGGGCGCGGCCGGTGACTTCTACACGATCTGGAGGATGGCTGCAATTCTCTTTAAGGAGTATGAGAAGCAGGGAACGCTTGAAAAGGCCGTGGATATTGCTCCAAATGTATCGAGTATATGCAGCGCTATCGCTGATTCTCTGGACACTTGCGGAAATCTGCCAGAAAGTAATGCTAGTCTTTACAGGGATGCAATACAGCTGCTCGGTCAGGCAAACGACATTCTAGAAGTCGAGAAATAATCCGATCATGATTTGAAAGCATCGTATCTTATAATTATGATTGTATACCTGGACACAAATGGATGGACTAAACTCGATGAATGGATTGGTCTGCATGGCACATCCCTGTTGCGTGATCATGAATTCCTTTTTTCATCCTGTGTTTTAGATGAAATATCGGTAGCTGAAGGAAGTAGAGCTCAGAATATAGCTCGGACCGCATATAGAGTGTCAAACAGAAAGAAGCTACAAGACCATCTGGAAATGACGAGAAATGAAATCATATGTTATCAGACAGGCCAGAATTTCGAATCGTATTATGATGATTCAGATGCGCCATTTTTTATGGCGTGGGATGTATTGCGCAAACGTGGGTTAACCAAAGAGTTTCTTGAGCAGCTTCGAGAAGCACAAGTAAATGTTAAAGGCTCCTTCAAATCCCATTTAAAACAACTGCGTAATAGCTTTAAAGTTCTCTCAGAGAGAGAACCTATAGCTGATTGGTCATTCATGATGAAGGGCTTGGAGCGAAGCAAAGAAATCGGTCACTACATATATAATACTCTATTAGAATGGAACATGTTGGAAGGAATTCCAAAGCCAGGAGAGATTGAGACAATACCATTAGAATCCATGCCATGTACCGCATGCTTGTCCCTCGCCAATATTAAAACGGTACGTCATTGTCAAAAACACTTTGTCGATATTCGCGTTCAGTTCACTCGATGTTGTTCTTTGAAATGAAAATCGCCTTAAAAGGGAAAGATCTTTCCGACCATGAGGTCCTGGATATAATGTTGAAGTCGGTGGAAGAGATAGGTATCCAGTCATTCGGATAAAAGATATTACGGTTTCTTCTCCGGGGACCGCTATGCCACTTGTTTCCATTCATAACGATGATGCAGACCGCCGACTCTTGGCAGCGAGATTACTTTCGTCTTACCTTCGGGCCTCTTCTGAACCGGCCTGTGATCGGGAGCATCTTTGTAAAGACTATAATGGCAGCGATCCTCATTGTAGTAACTCACGTAGTTTTTACACAATCTATACAAGTGCAGTTCCCCGAATACGATCACATGATCCAGCAACTCCCGCCTGCAGCTTCCGACCCAGCGTTCTGCGATTCCGTTTTGCCAGGGACTTCGATATGACGTTCGCACGGGCTTGATGTCGAAAGAGTTAACAGTCTTAAGTACAAGTCCACTGAAAATCGAATCCCGGTCGAAGATAAGATATTTCGGCGCTGTATCGTACGGGAAGGCATTACGTAACTGTTGGGCCACCCATTCAGCGGTTGGATGAAAGGTTACCGAAAAATGAATGATCTTCCTTCTTGCATGGTTGATGATGAAGAAGCCGTAGAGTTGTCTGAAAAACACGGTGGGAATCGTGAAGAAGTCCATTGCTGCTACTGTATCCATATGGTTCTTTAGAAAGGCTTTCCATTTGGCGACTTTGTCCTCATCCGGCTCCCGCCTGGGCAGGTAGCGAGAGATTGGGTAAGTGTAAGTAAGGCAAGGGGGATGGAATAAATGGGAGGGACAGGAGTTTTCAGAAGGCACAGGGATCATGTCATTCGAATCGGTGTCGCACTATGCGTAAGGTAAGTGCAAGTATTGTAAGGTGGATGGAATAAACAGAAGCCACACCCCTGTGTTGCCATAAAGACTCCGGGCAGTTTGTAGTTCATGCCGAAAATGAATCGCTCAATCGCCCACTCACAGTAATATTCAAAAGCCTCACGCATCATAATTGACGTGACATTTCGTGCGCAATTGTGGTAAAATAAATCAATTAGAAAATCATTAATAGCTTTTGGGCAGCATTCGCCGGAAGGGTGAGGTGAGTGTGTTCGCTTGATTCTTCTCATATTCCCCCGGGGAAAGAAATCGTCATGAAGGGCGGGGTAGTGATTGCATTAATGCTATTTACCTCCTTCCTTGTTTACGCCGCACCGGCCAGGGCTCAATGGCTGGATGACTGGTCGTACCGCCGCCCAGTGATCATCGACAATCCCTGCGGAGTAGAGTTGTACGACTATCAGGTCAGAGTGATACTTGAGGATTCTCTTGTTTTCGACGGAGCCGAAAACAACGGAAGAGACATCCGCTTTACTCTTGGTGACTTCACTACGCAGATCCCGTATTGGATCGAGACCTGGGAGCCCGACAGTATTCAAGCCGGTATCTGGATCATCGTGCCTCATATCCCCCCCCAAGGGACGACCATCTACCTTTACTACGGGAATCCTTCGGCGACTTCCGTGTCCGACGGCCACGCGGCCTTTGATCTATACGATGGATTCGAGGATTACTCGACGATCCATCCGGGGCAGTGGGCGAGGTACGAGGGTAATCCTCTGATCACGGAAGGTCCACCGGGGGCTTGGGATGATCACGGCGCCACCTTCGCGAGTGTCATCTACGATTCGACTGCCGCCGAGTTCCGCATGTATTACCATGGATTTGCTTTCAGCGGGGCACATCAGATAGGACTCGCGACAAGCCCGGATGCCCTTAACTGGACGAAGCACCCCGAAAATCCCGTTCTCGCTCCGACTCCGGCATCATGGGACCGTCATTCGGTGCGTGTTCCGATGGTATGGAAGGAAGGTCCCGACGAGTATCACATGATGTACACCGGTTACAACGGAAGTGATTATCAGGTCGGATACGCATACTCTTCAGACGGCATCGAATGGGAAAAATACATCAGTAATCCGGTCTTCAACGATCCCACCTGGGCTCATGACTCGACAGAGAACTGGGGTGTCATGAAAGTCGAATCCGAGTACCTGATGTGGTACTGCAACTTCGGCCAGCGCGAATCCGGGCTTGCGGTCTCCGCCGATCTTGTCAATTGGACCGCGTACCAGCCGGACCCCATCTTCGCTTCCAGCGGTGACGTATATGACGATCGCTATTCCCAGTACTGCCCCTTCAGCTTCAAATACGGGGATGACTATTATGTCCTTGTACCGTCATACGACGGCACGTGGAACCACAGCAAATACTACGTGTATCGTTCTTCGAGTCCCTACTTCCCGGAATCCGATCGCTCTTTCGTTCGTATAGCCCACACTGTCGGGCATGACGGTCACTGGGATGATCACGACAACGACACACCGTTTGTATTCACGCTCGATATAGAGCGGACCGCCTTCTTCAACGACGAGCTCTGGTGTTTCTACGCCTCCGAAGGAGGGGCAAACCTCTGGAAGGAAGGACTGCTCATCGAATCTGATATCGCGGCAGCGCTCGCAGATGCGCCGGCGTCCAATTTCGGAAGCTGGTTTACCGGTGGTATCATAACTGTCGAGAACGACATTGTGCGCCAGGGATCGCAGAGTGTCCGCCAGCATGATGAGTCAGGTTCCAGAGCTACAAGGCTGTGGAGATATTTTAACGACATAGGGATAGGCGCGGTCGAGGCCTGGATGTATCGCGATTCGACATCACCCGGAGACTATGACATCTATCTTTACCAGGATTCGACTGCGGCGGGAGACTCGGCTCTCGCCTGCGTGGCCGGGATGGGACGGGAAGGTGATTTCCACTACTGGGACGGCGAGTTCCAACCGACCGGGATCCCGTTCGAGGTCGACACATGGTATCTCATCACGATCTGTTTCGACGCGACCGCGCAGCTCTACGATTTTATCGTTCTCGATGAAAACTTCATGGAAATGGTACGCGTCGAGGATATCGCGTTCGGCAATTCCGCCGCCTACATCGACAAGGCCATGCTCTACACTTCGGTGCATTTTTTCGAGGATGGGTATGCTGATGATTTTCGTGTAAGAAAATGGTGCGGCGATGACCCGGAAGTGATCGTCGTCTCGGTGAACGAACAGGCCGGCATTCCCATGTGGAGCGCCCTCCACCAGAATTATCCCAATCCATTCAATCCGGTCACATCGATAGAGTTCGACCTGCCGAAGAAGGAAAAGGCGAGCCTGAGGATCTATGACGTATCAGGAAAACTGGTGCGTTCAGTATTTGAAGGCGAGCTGGAGGCGGGCAGGCATGCATTCAAATGGAACGGAAAGGACGACCAGGGAAGCAGCGTCGCATCGGGCATCTATTTCTATCGGTTGAAGGCGGGTGCTTTCTCCGAGACACGAAAGATGGTGCTTTTAAAGTAACTCCCAGGAGGGAACCTGCAACTATGAGAGACAACATACGCCTGGCAACTACCCTGTCAATGCTGGCCGCGGTACTTCTGACCGGCTCTCCGGTGAGGGCCGAATGGCTATACACTTACGAATATCGCCGCCCCCTGTTTATCTCCAACACCTGTGGCGAGACCCTCTTGGATCATCAGGTGCGAGTAATCCTCAGCGATTCCGTTGATTTCAACAAGGCCGACGCCGTTGGAAACGACATCCGTATTACGGCTAAAGACGGCTCGACACTCATCCCGTTCTGGATCGAGGAGTGGGATCCTGTGGGAAGTACGGCAGGAATATGGGTAGTAATGCCCGAACTCCCGGCGGGTGGAGACACAATCTACGTTTATTACGGAAATCCATCTGCGGCGCCGGTTTCTGATGGAGACGCTACATTCGACACGTATGACGGATTCGAAACGTATGCGGCAAGTGAAAGTGCCAATCCCGGTGAATGGGCACGCAGCGAGAAAAATCCCATGATCACCGAGGGTCAGTCTGGAGCGTGGGACGATCACGGCGCCACCTTTTCGACCGTAATCTACGATTCCACTGCAGCTGAATTCCGCATGTACTACCACGGATATGCGTTCAGCGGTACACATCAGATCGGGCTGGCCACTGCTTCCGATCCTGAAGGTCCATGGGTGAAATACCCGGGCAATCCCATTGTCACACCGGGCCCTGAAGCTTGGGACGCGGCTCACAATCGCGTCCCCTGGGTATGGAAAGAGGGAGCCGTTTATCACATGCTCTATACGGGAGCAAATAGCAGCAATCACTACCAGGTGGGTTATGCTACATCCGCCGACGGGATCACATGGACCAAGCACCCGTCGAATCCGGTATTCAACTGCCCTTACTGGGCGAACAACGATTCCGAGAGCTGGGGTGTGATCAAGGTCGGCTCGGAATATCTGATGTGGTACTGCAGCCGTGCGGTACGTGAGATGGGCTTGGCCGTTTCCACCGACCTGATCAACTGGGTGCCATATACCACTACACCGATTTACGCATCCAGCGGCATTCCCACCGATGACAGATACAACCACTACTGCCCCGATATCTTCACCTATGACGGGCTGTACTATATGCTCGTCTGTAACTACGACCAGACATTCAATTACGGCAAGCTCTATTTGTACAGCTGCCCGAATCCATATTTCCTCGAAGCCGATCGGCACCTCGTGCGTATCGCCCATACGGTGGGTCCAGAGGGATCGTGGGACGATCACGAAACCGATACACCGTTTGTATTCACTCTCGACATTGAGCGGTCCGTCTTCTACAACGACGAGCTGTGGTGTTTCTATTCCTCAGAAGAGGGATCAAATCTCTGGAAAGAAGGGATTCTCATAGAGACCGACATCGCGGAGGCGCTTTCAGACGCGCCATTGACCGAAACGCTCGGCGACTGGGTGACGGAGGGAGACATCTGGGTAGTCGAAAATCCGGCACATCAAGGGTCCCGGAGCATTCACCACCTCGATCCTTCGGGCAGCGAAGGTACCAGGTTATCTACTGTATTCCCTGGAAAAGAGCATGGCGCTGTCGGTGCATGGATGCGCCGCACCTCAACATCGGCGGGGGATTACGACATCTATATATATGAAGGCTCTACCCTCGCATGCGCGGCGGGACTGGGCAGAGACGGTGATTTTCATTACTGGGACGGCGACTTCCATTCCACCGGAATATCGTGGGTCGTAGATACCTGGTACCTCGTGTCCTTCCTTTTCGATACCGATGTGGACAACTTTGATCTCGTCGTTCACGAAGAGGATCTGACGGAGATGATGAGGGTCGAAGGAATTTCATTTAACAGCGATGTCTCGTCAATCGATTCTGTCCTGTTCTATTCCTCTGTCGGATACACGGGAGACTGCTACGCCGACGATTTCCGCGTCCGCAACTGGTGCGGAACTGACCCTGTGATCGTGGTGGGAAGCGAGGAAACAGTAATAGTAACCGATGCGCCCGATGGCCCTCTGCCCCATGCGTACGCTCTCTATCAGAACCACCCCAATCCTTTCAATCCCGTTACCCGGATCAGGTATTACATCCCTGAAAACTGCCGTGTCGATCTGGAAATCTACGATATTCTCGGAAGAAAAGTGGCAACGTTGGTGGACAAGGTCCAGGAGGCGGGAGAACGGACTGTTCTATGGAACGGGAAGGATCAAAGCGGCGTTCAGGTCTCTTCTGGTATCTATTTATATAGGCTCCGTGCTGGATCGTTCTCTAAATCGAGGAAGATGGTCCTGTTACGTTGATAAATCAGGGCCGGCGTGAAGCCGGCTTTTCGGGGATTGAAATAATGTCAAGTCAACTCAGACGAAAGGGGACGTCATGAGAATCAAAGGGACGATCATAGTACTTATGATCTCGCTACTCTTCTGCTCCGGATCTCTCCAAGCGCAGTGGCTGGAGGGATGGCCCTACCGCTGTCCGGTAACCGTCGCGAACGACTGCGGTGAGGAGCTTGCCGATCATCAGGTGCTCGTGCGGCTCGATGCTTTGTTTAATTTCACCGAGACCGAAGCGGACGGAGTCGACATTCGCTTCACCGATACTGACGGCGAGACACTCCTGCCTTTCTGGATCGACGAGTGGGAACCTGGCACCGACATGGCCGGTCTCTGGGTCAGGATCCCGACACTACCACCTGCAGGCACCACGATATACCTCTATTACGGTAACGAACTTGCCACGGCCGCGGCCGACGGGCATTCGACATTCGATGTCTATGAAGGGTTCGAGACCTACGGATCGGGAAATCCGGGTGAGTGGGACCGGTACGCGGGAAATCCTCTGATCACGGAGGGACCACCTGGAGCGTGGGACGACCACGGCGCCACATTCGCCAGTGTGATCTGGGACAACGCGGAGGGTGAATTCCGCATGTACTACCATGGATTCACATCAGCCGGAGCAGCAGCGCACCAGGTCGGCATGGCGACAAGCACGGACGGCCTGAACTGGACAAAGTATCCCGGGAATCCCATCGTAACGCCAGGTCCATCCGCCTGGGACAATCATTCTGTGCGCGTTCCGATGGTCTGGAAAGAGGGAACCGATTACCACATGATTTATACTGGATATAACGGTTCCGCATTCCAGGTCGGATACGCCTACTCGAGCGACGGCATCAACTGGACCAAGCACGCGTCCAATCCGGTATTCAACGATCCCACCTGGGCGAACAACGAGACGGAGAACTGGGGAGTCATGAAGGTCGGATCCGATTACCTGATGTGGTACAGCGATTTCGGCGTTCGCCGATCGGGGATAGCCGTTTCCTCCGACCTTTTAAGTTGGACGCCGCATACGGCCGGTCCGATCTTTGGCTCGGTCGTGGGTCCAAGCGACTACAGGTACAACCAGTACTGCCCGTTCAGTTTCAAGTACGGAGGCGACTATTACGTGCTGGTGCCTTCGTACAACAACACCTATAACTTCTCCAGGTACTATCTCTACCGCTCTTCGAGCCCGTACTTTCCGGTATCAGACCGGCATCTCGTCCGCATAGCCCATGAAGTCGGGGCTGGCGGGCAATGGGACGATAACGACAGTGATACGCCGTTTGTCCTCACGCTGGATATCGAAAGGACGCTTTTCTACAACGACGAGCTCTGGTGCTATTATTCGGCCGAGGGAGGAGCCAACCTCTGGAAGGAGGGCCTCCATCTCGAGACCGACATAGCGGCTGCTCTTGCCGACGCGCCTCTTCCCGGATCGATGGGAGACTGGACCATCTCCGGGGATGTGGCAGTTGCCGGGAGCCCCGTCCATCAGGGAGCCCAGTCGATGTGCAGTCATGACCCGACAGCCAGTGGCGGAACTACGCTCACCGGCACGTTTCCGTCGAAAGCGCAGGGCGTAGTCGGATCCTGGATGCGCCGCACCTCGACATCGAACGGCGATTACGATATCTATTTGTATGATAATGAAATCCTGTCCTGTGTGGCCGGACTGGGCAGGGAAGGTGACTTCCATTATTGGAACGGTAGTTTCCAGCCAACCGGAGTTTCGTGGGCGATCAACACATGGTACCTCGTAAATATCTTCTTTAATGCGGCTACGGACCTTTACGATTTTGTCGTGCTCGATCAGAACTTTGCCGAGCTGGTACGCATTGAAGACATCGCCTTCGGAAACCAATCCTCGAACATCGACAAGATGATGTTCTACACGTCCACGGCATACGTGGGCGACGGCTATACCGACGATGTACGTGTTCGCCCCTGGTGCGGTTCTGATCCGACAACATACGTAGGTGATGAAGAGACCGAGGTGGTGGGCGTGTTGATCGAGAGCTATGCCGCATCGTTCGACGGCAGTTACATCGAAATCGAGTGGGTGCCCAACTTCACCCTGGACAGGTCGAGTGTCGAGGTCTCCCGGGCCAGAGTGCCGTCGAGGGCCTTCGAGCACATCAACGATCCAACAATCGAAGAGAGGGGCAGATCGTTCATATTCAGGGATGGATCGGTCGAACCAGGTATGGTCTACCGGTATCGCGTCGAAAGCGAACAGAAAGACGGCGAGAGGCTGCTGCTCCTGGAGACTGCAGGAATAGCTACGCATGCTGTGCCGATGACCTTGTATCAGAACAGCCCGAATCCATTCAATCCCTCGACCCGGATCGAGTTCTACCTTCCTGAACGAGGCGAGGTGACGTTAGACATCTATGACGTGGCCGGAAACAGGATCTCACGGTTGGTCGACCGGGAAGTGCGGTCACAGGGACTTCACAGCATCGAATGGAACGGAAGAGATATAAATGGCAGGGCCGTCTCATCGGGCGTCTACTTCTACAGGCTGAATTCCGGAAAGAATGGATTCTCGAAGAAGATGGTGCTCCTGCGGTAGTACGTGTCTCTTTTGAGAAAATAGCTTTAAAAGGGTGACCCGGCCCTGGAGTGATCCGAGACTTCAGGGCCGGGTTTTTCTTTGCTTTGAAAATGGTGGGGAATATGGTCCCGGGTAGGG
>SDBS01000742.1_pt1 | contig 32625 bp, 28 predicted proteins | sample 2277091 | NCBI WGS metagenome assembly SDBS01 (sample SAMN10404972, study PRJNA504765) | marine sediment metagenome | isolation source: marine sediment core GS10_PC15, 163 cmbsf | place: Arctic Ocean: Southern Knipovich Ridge | collected 2010 | reverse complement strand
CAATAAACACAAGTAAAACAAAGGGCAAAAATATCTTTATTTTCATCCTCATTTAAAATGTTCGCAACTAAAAAAACATTTGACCTGACAGACCTCTCCTTTATTCCACCTTTTTAAAAAAAAAGTAAAGTAATTTGGATGGTCTTTAGCGGGCAAGTTAAGAGCTAATCCCTTTTAATTGCCTCCAAGGATAAGTGGAAGGCCATCTTTACCACTTCCAACCACTACGACCTTTGTATTGGGAGATTCTGCCAGTTTCAGTGTAGCATCAATTCCTTTCTGCCTTAAAATCATAGTTGTAAGACTTGCACTAAGAATCCTGTTGTAATCTGCAATTCCTTTAGCTTCAATTACTTTCCTATCAGCTTCCAGTCTTTCTCTTTCATTAATGAAGGTCATGGCCAGGGCTTCCTGCTCATGCTGAAGCTTTGATTCAATCGCTTGCTTTATTTCAGATGGAAGATTTATGGAGCGAATTAACAAGGCATGCATTTCAATGTCGTTTTGTGACAAAATAGCAGCAGTCTCTTCAATGATGGCAGTTTCCACTTCATTTCTTTTGGTTGAATATATTTCTTCGGCAGTATACCTTCCGGCTACTCTTCTCACAGTTGAACGTACCTCGGGGGTAACCAACCTGGTTACATAATTAATACCAAAGGTTTCATGAAGATATCCAATCTTGTTGTAAACGGGATTAAAACGAACCGTAACGTCCATATTAATCGATAATCCATTCTTACTCAGCACATCCATTGTTTCTTCACTCTTTTGTTCCTTAACATCATACGGGAATAATTTATTCCATGGGGCAATTACTTTCAGTCCGGTAGATACTATATCATCTTTTTCAAAATCTCCGGAAATAGACTTAAATATAACTGCTCTTTCACCTGGTTCAATGATAAAGAACATGCGGCTGCTAAATACTAACAGTAACACAAATACTACCGCAATTAAAATAAATAAAGACTGTTTTTGTTTCATGATTATAAGTTTTTAAAATGGTTTTGATTACATTTTGTTAATTGAACTGCAAAAGTAATCGAAAATACCGAACTTACGAGCCTTTTTTCTCTCTTTTACATTAGAAATTTACTTACTTATTCGGCAAATTGTTGAATTCGCAATTTTTGAATAGCTTTGATCTCTTTTTTCAAAGAGTTTTTCCATAGAATATTAATATGAAGTTCTTAAAACCCTCAGACCTGATTACCAATAGTGATGGGAGTGTATTTCACCTGCACTTGAAACCCGGGCAAATTGCCAGGGATATCATCCTGGTTGGTGACCCGGAAAGAGTTGAACTTGTTTCCTCATATTTTTCTGCTATCGAGTTCAGAATATCAAATCGTGAATTTGTAACACATACCGGGACCTATAATGGAAAACGAATTTCTGTAATATCCACAGGTATTGGAACCGATAATATTGATATAGTAGTCAATGAATTAGATGCCCTTGTGAATATTGACCTGGAAAAGAGAATTGAAAAGAAAGAGAAAAAATCCTTAAATCTTATCAGAATAGGTACTTCCGGCAGTTTACAGGAGCATATTAAAGTGGGTTCTTTTTTACTTAGTTCAAAAGCAATTGGTTTTGATGGACTGCTCAACTATTATTCCGGATCTGAAAAAATATCTGACCATGAGTTTGAGAAAGCTCTTATCAGCCAATTACCATGGAATGACAGACTAGCCACACCCTATGTTGTAGATGCCTCTGAAAACCTGATCTCAAAATTATCGGGTCCGGAAACAATAAAAGGCATTACAATTTCTGCGCCAGGTTTTTATGGGCCACAGGGCAGAACGCTAAGACTGGACCCCAGTATGAAACTCCTGAATGAAGCGATTACCAAATTTAGTTTTGAAGGAAATAAAATTACTAATTTTGAAATGGAAAGCTCTGCTATTTATGGACTGGGGAAACTACTCGGTCATGAAGCTGCAACCGTATGTGCCATCATTGCAAACAGGGTTACTCAAGATTATTTGTCAGATTACAAACCGGCAATTAAAAAACTGGTAGCTTATGTACTTGACCAATTAACCAGCTAAGGATAATTCAATGAGTTCTGAGAATGAAATACAAGCCTTAATACAGTTGCTGGATGATCCGGATTCACAGGTATTTCAATCAGTAAATCAAAATCTGCTTAACCAGGGATCAGAGATTATACCATTGCTTGAAAAAGCATGGGAGTCATCCGGAGATGAATTCCTTCAATATAGAATAGAAAACCTGATCCAGGAAATTCACCTTGAATCTGTAATTCAGAAGCTTGTACTCTGGAAAACAACCGGAGCAACTCATTTGATTGAGGGGGCCTGTCTCATCGCACAAGTTCAATATCCTGAACTCAAACTGGAACAAATCGAGTCTGAACTCGACAAAATCGTAAAAAGTGTATGGCTTGAATTGAATCAAAATCTAACTGCTCTTGAAAAAATCAGGGTATTAAACCACATCTTTTATGAAGTTTTATCTTTTTCAGGAAACCAGACGAAATATTATGCTCCCCATAATAATTTTATAAACTCAGTTCTGGAATCTAAAAAAGGCAATCCAATTTGCCTTGGTATTATATATTCTATTGTAGCCCAAAAACTTGACCTTCCGGTTTATGGAGTTAATCTCCCAAAAAACTTCATCCTTGCCTACATGGACAAAGATCCGTCAGGCCCGGATCCAAATCTGAAATCCGAATCCGGTGTGCTTTTCTATATCAATCCTTTCAGAAAAGGAACGGTCTTGAATAGAACTGAAATTGAACAATTCGTAACAAACCTGAATATTACTCCTGAACCGGCCTTCTTCAAGCCCTGTTCAAATATTCAAACCATACAGAGACTTATTTCAAACCTGGTATCTGCCTATGAGAAACTGGGGCAGGTGGAAAAAGCAGAAATGTATAAAAAGCTTAATAATATTCTGTCTGAGGATGATGAAACTGGCTCTTAATGAAGAAGAGGTGATGGGGTGATGGAAGAATGGGAGGCGCAGGGCTGAGGGCGCAGGGGAAGAAAGAGATGAGAGTCGAAGCGTAGCGGAGACACTGACATGAAGCTGTAAGCGAATCGTCAGTGGGGATGGGGTGATGAGGTGATGGGGTGATGAGGTGATGCTTGTCTAAATTTCAGGTACCTGATTCCGGGTTTCGGGTTGTGTGCTTAAGGTGGGAAGATATACTTTCATGAAGGTCTTCAAAATAAGTTTTAAATCGGTTCTGAAACTGGCAGATTCAACATACTCAAGGTTAAGTTCTAACTTCCTGGGCATCATTACCCTCAGGTAAGTTTGCTCAGGATTATCTGATTCTCCGAGTATCTTGTTTTCATGTACATATTCCAGGGAAGCAAGACCGGTTATTCCTGGTCTGACTGTCAATACAAGACTTTGATCGGGGGTATAGAGTTCAACATATTTGCGTACCTCAGGTCTTGGGCCTACAATACTCATATCCCCCTTTAAAACATTTATCAACTGGGGGAACTCGTCAATTTTATATTTCCGCAAAAAATAACCTATCCTCGTCACCCGCGGATCTCTTTGTCCAATAGTAAACAAACCTTTGTGCTCGGAATGAGCCCTCATGGTTCTGAATTTTATTAATTTAAAATCTTTATTGTTTCTGCCTACCCTTTTCTGAATAAAAAAAACCCCTCCTTTACTTCCCATTGTAATAAGAAGAGATATAAGTAGTAAGAATGGAGATAAGACAATCAGTCCAAACAATGAAAATACAATATCAAAAATCCGTTTGCCCATTAAGCTTTATCAGGTTCAATTAAAAAATTACGAATACGATTTTGCCTAAGATTTTTTCAGTTCTTGATAATCCAGATACCAATCTATAAAATTTTTAACCCCCGTTTCAATATTCGTTTCCGGCATATAATCCATATCATGGACAAGTTCATTCACATCTGCCCAGGTTTCAGGTACATCTCCTGCTTGCAGTGGCATCATAATTTTCCTGGCAGTTTTACCAAGAGAATTCTCAATGGCTTTAATAAAATCAAGAAGGTGAACAGGTTTGTTATTTCCAATATTGTAAATTTTATATGCTGCAGAAGATGAAGAGGGATCAGGTTTTAATCTGTCCCAACCGGGATTTATTCGAGCCGGCTTGTCAAGCACTCTTATGATACCTTGTACAATATCATCTATATAAGTAAAATCTCTTTTCATTTGCCCATTATTGAATACCTGGATCGGTTTGTTATTCAATATTGCATCCACAAATAAGAACAAAGCCATATCAGGCCTTCCCCAGGGTCCATAAACAGTAAAAAACCTTAGTCCGGTGATGGGAAGATCATACAGGTAGCTATAACTATGGGCCATTAGCTCATTGCTTTTTTTAGAGGCTGCATATAAACTCACAGGATGATCTACATTATCATGAACACTAAAGGGCATTTGTTTGTTCAATCCATATACACTTGAACTACTCGCAAATACAAGGTGTTCGATGGTATTATACCGACATGCTTCCAGTATATTCAAAAAGCCCTCCAGATTGCTATTCAAATATGCATGTGGATTAGAGAGACTGTAACGCACTCCCGCCTGAGCTGCAAGGTTTACGACTTTTGTGATATTATGTTTTTCAAATATTTTTTTCAGTTCCTGCTGCCTGGAAATGTCTGCTTTATAGAAGTGGTAATTCGGGTATTTGCTACTGGGAATTGCCTTCCCTTCTGAAATCTCATTTTTATGGATTCCTGTTTGAGCCAATCTGTTAAACTTTAATTCCTGATCATAATAGTCATTGATATTGTCAAGTCCGATTACATATTTGCCCGCATCGAGTAGTTTTTGGGTCAAATGAAATCCTATAAACCCAGCAGATCCTGTAACCAATATTTCAGAATTCATACAAATCCAATTTTTTAAATTTTAATTTGACCCTTCTCCTCATGATGTAATCACTTTGGAAATTGATCAGGCCTTTTTCATTCAGCTATTAAAGCCCTATTTGGCATAGCTAACTGCCCGGGTTTCCCGTATCACGGTAACTTTTACCTGTCCAGGATAAGTCATTTCATCTTGTATTTTTCTGGCAATATCATAGGAAAGGCTTTCTGCATCTTTGTCAGACACATCTTCTGAACCTACAATAACCCGTAATTCTCTACCGGCTTGAATGGCATATGTTTTTGACACTCCGGGATAAGATAAGGCAAGTGATTCCAGATCCTTCAATCGCTTGATATAGGCTTCCACTACTTCTCGTCTGGCACCGGGCCTGGCTCCTGAAATTGCATCACACACCTGAACCAGTGGTGCAATAAGAGTAGTCATTTCCACCTCATCATGGTGCGAACCTATTGCATTGCATACATCCGGTTTTTCCTTGTATTTCTGAGCTAATTTCATACCAAGAACGGCATGAGGAATTTCAGGTTCATCATCAGGCACCTTCCCGATATCATGAAGCAATCCGGCTCTTTTTGCAAGGCTGGTATTTAATCCCAGTTCGGCAGCCATAATTGCTGAAAGGTTTGCTACTTCCCGGGAATGCTGTAACAGATTTTGTCCATAAGAAGACCTGTACTTCATTTTTCCAATTAGTCGAATCAATTCGGGATGAAGTCCGTGAATACCAAGATCAATTGCGGTGCGCTTACCTACCTCTGCAATTTCTTCCTCAATTTGCTTTTGTGTTTTTGCAACAATTTCTTCAATTCTTGCAGGATGAATTCTTCCATCTGTCACCAACTGGTGTAAAGCAAGTCTGGCAATCTCCCGGCGTACCGGGTCAAATGCAGACAATATTATGGCTTCAGGGGTATCATCCACAATAATTTCTACTCCTGTGGCAGCCTCAAGTGCACGAATATTTCTTCCTTCACGTCCGATAATCCTGCCTTTTATTTCATCAGATTCTATGTGAAAAACTGTCACTGAATTTTCAATTGCAGTTTCCGAAGCAACTCTTTGTATGGTATTAACAACTACCCTCTTAGCCTCTTTATTTGCAGTCATCCTTGCCTCATCCATGATTTCATTGATATAAGACATGGCCTCAGTTTTTGCTTCCTCACTTAACGAATCTATCAGTTGCTCCTTAGCATCCGTAGCAGAAAGTCCGGATATAGCCTCTAATTGTTCTACTTGCTGTTTATGCATTTTTGCAAGCTCTTCTTCCTTCCGACCCAGAACATCTATCTGTGCTTTCAGGTTGTTCCTGATTGCTTCAATCTCGTTTCTTTCCCTGTTATTTTCTTCAATCTTATGAGAGAGTGCCGATTCCTTCTGGCTAATTTTATTCTCGACCTGCACCAGATTTCTGGTCCTTTCATTAATCATTCTTTCATGGTCAGATTTAAGTTGAAGAAATTTTTCTTTGGCCTGGAGGATTTTATCTTTCCTGATCACCTCTGCCTCTGCTTCTGCTTCTGCAAGGATTTTCTGGTTTTTTCCTTTGGCCATCACCTGAACCAACACATAAGTAAGTATTGCCCCCAGTGTGAGCCCGGTAGCGCCATAGACAATTGGCAATATTGTTAGTATAGTCATATTGTATATTAGTATTTGAATTTATAAAAAAAACCCGCATTGATTTCCATAATGTTTTATAAAACCCCAGTTATTACATTGGGAGGAGTTTCCAATTCATCTCTGACTTCCAAGGTCTTGTTACAGAACCCAAAGGGCTATGGCCTGTCATCCATAAACTGAGTTGAACTCCAATTTATAAAGTGTTGAGTTTCAAAAAAGAATTACAGAAATAATGCGGGCAAATTTCTTGCTATGTAAAAGAACGTATATTACTCATTTTTCAGGTAGTCCTCCAACTCTCGATTCAAATCCTGAACTTCCTCTAATATAGGAGAAATATCTGACTTTTCCTCATAATTTATAATTTTTACTACATATTGAAGGGCAGCCATGGATAAAAAGTCCTGAGTATCCTTGTCGCTGTATTTCTGCTTATACATCAATATCTTCTCATTGATCATTTTAGCAGCTTTCCGTATCTTCTCCTCATCCTGTCTCGCGATCTTTAATGGATAATATCTATCTGCCACATTTACCCGTATCGTCAGCTTATCATCCATATCCACCCAAAAATTTAATTATTTAACAGAGCAATACATTTATCAATTTCCCGCACAATCTTATTTACTTTCAATTTAGCCTCCTGTGTATCTGTTCCGGAAGCCGAAAAAGTCTCTGCAAGACTTATGCTTTCAAATTTTCCGTTTATCTCAGTAATTTTTAATTCTTGCTCAGCAATTTTCGAAATGAGTTTCTCAAGTTCTTCATGAAGGTACTTATTTTTCTCCCTGTAACCTTCATTGATTGAAATAATTGCTTTGAATTTATTTCTCAAACCATCAATTATTTCTTTAGACTCTGACACAAGAATTATATTTTAATACAAAGTTAGCACAGGAATAGTTAATTCAAAAAAATAGTCTTTATTTTTGATAATAATGAATAAAACTTCGTAAAACCCCTCTTAAATTATAGTTTTGCATTTTGATTTTATTTACTGATTTCTTCTGGAATGAAAAAAACCCTGTTCACCCTTCTCTATTTGAATATTGGACTTCTCATGTTTCAACCCTGTAGCAGCCAGAATTCCTTTCCTGCAAATTATTTTTCCTCACCAATTGATTTTCAAATTTTTCTGGCTGCAAATTTTGGAGAACTCAGAACCGATCACTTTCATTCTGGGATAGATATCAAAACCAGGGGGAGATCCGGGGAATTCATTCGTACGGTAGCAGATGGCTATATTGTTCGTATCAATGTAAGCCCTGGAGGTTTTGGAAGGGCTCTTTACATAAACCATCCCAATGGATATACATCTGTTTATGGACACCTTGATAAATTTGCCCCTGAAATAGAAAAATATGTAAAGGAAAAGCAGTACCAAAAACAAAGTTTTTCTTTGAACATTTTTCCCGGGAAAAATGATTTTCAGGTAAAAAAAGGTGATCTTATTGGCTATTCAGGAAATACCGGAAGCTCTACCGGTCCGCACCTGCATTTCGAAATCAGGGAAACAGCAACTGAACGACCTACCAATCCACTGTTGTATGGATTTCCAATCTCCGATCGTATTCCACCTATAATCAAGAGTATTGCCCTATATCCCATGGGTAATAAAAGTAGTGTACAGGGACAATCCGTAAAAAAAATATTTACGGTCACCAAAACCAATGGAAATTACCGGCTTAAAGACAGCAGTGAAATTTCTGTTAGCGGAAGAATAGGGATTGGTGTGGAAACTTATGACCTGCTCAATGGGGTTTCAAACAAATGTGGAATATACACCATTGAAGTTTTGGCTGAAGGAAAAAGATTTTCCTATACAAGCATGAATGAATTTGCTTTTTCTGAATCCAGGTATATTAACAGCTATATTGATTATGAAGAACAGCAAAAAAGCGGTCGAAAAATCAGGAAAACATTTATTGAACCAAATAACCAACTAAGAATATACGAAGGAACTAAGGGTGATGGTTCTTTATATATTGGTGATGATGAAACAAAAAATATAAAGCTTATCATTAAGGACAGTTATGGAAATACCTCATTTGTAAATTTCAATATTAAGGGACTTTCTCAAAATAATGCGAAAAGAATGGTTCCTGAATCCAAAGAAGAATATTTGATGATTATGCCTTACCAGCTGGAAAACAAATACTCTTTCAATGGCTTTGAAATAGAGATACCCAAATATGCCTTATATGACTCCCTATATTTCAGACTTGTAATATCACCGCCATCCAAAGGAATTTATTCCTGGGTTTATCATGTACATGACAGATTTACCCCCGTTCATAAATCTTTTACACTACGCATCAAACCGGAAGAAGTACCTGATGGTCTGGAAGATAAACTACTTCTGGCCGGCATTGATAAAAATAATGAAATTTTTGCCAGGGGCGGAGAATTTAAAAACGGGAAAGTAGAGTTAAGAACCCGGGAATTTGGAAAATATTTTGTAAGCATAGATACTCTTGCTCCCGAGATTTTGCCTCACAATTTTATACAAGGCCAGGACCTGTCAAAGAAAAAGGAACTTCAATTTAAGGTAAAAGATAATTTTTCGGGAATTTCTGAGTATGAAGGGAGGATAGATGGTGAATGGATATTATTGGAATATGATCCAAAGAATGACAGTTTGTTTTATATATTGGATAAAGACAGAATTGGAAAGGGTAAAACCCATGAACTTATTCTCACAGTTTCAGATCAGAAAAATAACCAGAGTAAATTTATAATGAATTTTTTCTGGTAAGCATTAGCCGATAATTTGAGTTCGAAATAAGGAACTTGCTAATATAATGACAATTGGCAATCCAAATTATTTGCAGAAGAAATAATCGTAATACAATAGTTATTTGCCCTTTTGCACTTTCTACCTTAAACCCTTATCCGCATTTACACCCACACTCATCAAGTCCACAGTTTTTCAGGATATATCCCACTGTCTACCCTGTTCCGTATTTCCGCAACTACCTTGGGTTTATCCTCTAAATAGGTAACCCCAAACCAGGATTCACCACTTTGAAGCACCTGAAATCTTGCCTCTTTGTTTTCTATAAGACTGGCAACTGCCAGGGGAATAAAAAATTCCTTCTTAGGCTCTCTGCCAAACTCTTCCATAAAATCGCGAAAGTATTGATTTAAATACTTAAAGACATTCACATGGAAACCCCAGAAATTCATAGATACAGTCTCTTTTCCTAACAGAGGGATTTCTTTGCCTTTCTCGTCCAGATAATAAATTCCCCGGGAGCTTTTTGTAATATTTAATCTTTCCTCAATGGAAACAAGAAACTGATCTTTATTTGCTTCACAAACTCCTCTGGCAACATGTCCATACTCCGATAAAGTTTTATCCAATTGAAATCCTACCATTGAAAACAGATTTTTCATCTCATTATGGATAAGAAAATCAGCCATAATTTTATAAGATAATGGTCCGTAATAATCGTCCGCATTAATCACTGCAAATGGCCCGTCAATTTTCTCTTCTGCTACCAGCATGGCATGACCAGTGCCCCAGGGTTTCTTTCTTTGATCAGGCACTTGCATCCCATCAGGAAGCCTGTCCAATTCCTGAAAAACATAATCCACTTCCACAAAAGAAGATAATTTATCCAGGAACATTTCCTTAAAATCATTCTCAATATCCCTTCTTATTACAAACACAACTTTCCCAAACCCGGCTTGTATGGCATCAAAAATAGAATAATCCATAATGGCTTCCCCCGATGGGCCTATTGGATCCATTTGTTTTAAGCCGCCATAACGGCTACCAATACCGGCTGCCAGAATAAGAAGAGTTGGTTTCATAATAAATTTGTTTTTAAAAATGATTGCAATTATAAAGAAAATAATAATTTTGGTATTCCAAATCATTTTAAAAGATTTATTATGCCAGACAAATATATACTGGAAATATGTGTAGACTCACTGGAATCAGCACTGGCTGCTCAAGAAGGGGGAGCAAACAGGATAGAGCTTTGTGCCAACCTCTATGAAGGAGGAACAACTCCGAGTGCGGCTGTAATTGAATTGGCCAGAAAATATTTACACCTGAAGATCTATGTAATGATCCGCCCCCGTGGGGGCGATTTCCTCTATTCCGATCTTGAATTTGAAATCATGAAAAGGGAAATCGAAGTAACCAAAAAACTGAAAGCGGATGGAGTGGTTTTTGGAATCCTGGATGAAAATGGAAATGTTGATATCTTACGTACAAAGGAGCTTGTAGAACTGGCAAAGCCTATGAATGTTACCTTTCACAGGGCATTTGACATGACCAGAAATCCCTACCAGGCCCTGGAAGACATTATTCAAACCGGAGCGAACAGGCTTCTGACCTCAGGCATGATGAATGATGCTCCTACAGGCGCATGGATGATAACAGCCCTGCTTGAAAGAGCTAAAGACAGGATAATTATTATGCCCGGTGCTGGCATAAACAAAGACAATATTAAAGATATGATCAGCATCACAGGGGCGAAAGAATATCACCTTACCGGGGCAAGTGTGGTAAAGAGTGCAATGAAATACAAGAATCCGAAGGTTTTTATGGGAGGAATACCTGAAATACCCGAATACGAAAGATTAGTAACGGATGTGGAAAGAATAAAATCTTTGATATCAACACTGAGAGAAGCAGAATCTTAGTACCTTCATATCAGGTTTTTCCAAGATTTAATTCGCAAATGAAAAAGGTATTCAGAGCACTAGGTTTAATGTCGGGGACCTCATTGGATGGATTGGATATTGCTGATTGCAGCTTTACATTAGAATCGGGAATCTGGAATTTTCAAATCAACAGGGCTGAAACCTATAAGTATTCTGATGAATGGAAAGCAAAATTGTCAGGATCTCAAAACCTGGATGCTTATTCGTTTGTCCTGCTTCACAAAGAATTTGGTGAATATATTGGAAAAATGGTTCTTGATTTTCTCAATGGGCAAACTACAAAAATTGATTTAATTGCTTCGCATGGTCATACTGTTTTTCATCAACCTGATAAAAAACTAAGCTGGCAGATCGGGGATCCAAACTGTATCTTTGCAGAAACAGGTATCAAAACTATCTCTGATTTCAGGTCTCTTGATGTCGCTCTTGGAGGACAGGGTGCCCCCCTGGTCCCTGTCGGCGACCGATTGTTGTTTACAGATTATGATTTTTGCCTTAACCTTGGAGGTTTTTCAAATATCACCTACACGAGCAATCAGAAAACCTATGCCTTTGATGCTTCACCTGCCAATTTAGGGCTCAATTACCTGATGATTAAGATTGGCAAAGAATTTGATCATAATGGCGAAAATGGAAGAAAAGGAGATGTTAACCAGTATCTTTTAGAAAAACTCAATCTTCTTCCCTATTATCAATTGCCTCCACCTAAGTCGTTGGGGCGGGAATGGTTGGAAAGTGAATTTATTCCGGTTCTCGAACAATCCACCATCTCTGAAATTGATAAACTCCGTACCGTATACGAACATATTGCCATTCAAATAGCAAACACTATAGATTTCATGGAAAACGGAAAATTGCTCGTAACTGGCGGAGGTGCTCATAACAGCTTACTAATTGAAAGAATACAGGCCAGAACCAAACATCGGGTAATTCTACCGGATAAGAAGATCATTGATTATAAAGAAGCCCTTATATTTGCACTTCTGGGTATTTTAAGACTTCAGAATGAAAATAACTGCCTTTCATCAGTGACAGGATCCAGCAAGGATAATTCCGGAGGGTTGATTATTGGCTGAAAACATAAATTAAGCTTATATATTAATTATTAAAACATAATTGAATGGAAAATTTTACTGCCTATAACCCCACCCGTTTACATTTTGGAAAAAATGTAACGGATATGCTTGGAGATGTTGTCAAGGAATATGGGAAGCATGTTTTTCTTATTTACGGTCAGGGATCTGTAAAAAAATACGGTTATTACGACAAAGTTGTCAAACAGCTTAAAAATTCAGGTTTGAAAATCACCGAGTACGGCGGAATCAGGCCAAACCCTGTATTGGAAGATGTTGAAAAAGCTGCTGCCCTGGGAAAACAAAAGAATATTGATATCCTGGTCGCACTCGGAGGCGGCAGTGTAATTGACTCTGCCAAGATAATTAGCTTATGCATTGCTTCTGATACCAGGGCATGGGATTTTATGAAATGGCGTGTTCAGCCAAAAGCATCTATTCCTCTTGTCAATGTTCTTACACTCGCAGCCACGGGCACAGAAATGAATGGTGCCGCTGTTATTCAAAACCCTGAAACAGGTGAAAAGCTGGGTTTTGTAGACGAATTAAATTTCCCAAAACATTCTTTCCTTGACCCCATGTTTACTACCTCAGTTCCGGCTGATTATACAGCATATGGAATCGTTGACCTGATTGCACATGCACTGGAGGCTTTTTTTGGAAAGGGGGAATCAAGCATTACAGACAGAATTATCTTTTCAATAATAAAAGATGCATTTTGCTGGGGCCCGAAATTGCTACAGGATCTGCAGAATTATAATTTAAGGGCCAATATTATGTTGGATGCCACCCTGGCTTTGAATGGCTTAACTTATTATGGTACACAGGGAGGTGACTGGGGCGTCCATGCCATTGGACACCAGCTTTCATACCTCTATGATACCCCGCATGGGGCCACCCTTAGTATCGCTTATCCTGCCTGGCTAAAACTTCAAAAAAACCGGATCCCTGACAGGATAAAGGCCCTGGGCAAAGGATTATATAATACTGATTCTGTAAACGAAACAATTGAGCTTCTTACCAGGTCCTTCACAGGTTTCAGATCTCCTGTAAATTTGTCAGACTTAAATATGGGTTTAAAATATAAAGCAGAGATACTGGAACAACTTAATAAGAGCCGTGCAAGCGGAATGCATCACCAGTTAAATAAGGACGATCACTTGAAACTGGTAAATTTTATGATGTAAGCCTGTTTTTTTCTATTTTTGTGGGCTATGAATTTTATGGGTCTGTTTAAAAGAATTTTGCTTCTTTGAGCAGATCTTTTTATAATGTTAATCTGACGATATTTATAAAATCAATTTAAATAAAAACTAATGAAAAAAATATTTTTTTTCCTGTTGATGATTTTAGGCTTGAATATGCAGAATACCTATTCTTGCACAAACTTTTTAATTTCAAAAGCTGCCAGTAAAGATGGTTCAACCATGATCACCTATGCAGCAGATTCCCATGTATTATATGGTGAATTGTACTTCAGCCCGGCAGCTGACTATCCAGAAGGGGCCATGCTCGATGTGTATGAGTGGGATACAGGAAAATACCTTGGAAAAATCAAACAGATAAGACATACTTATTCAGTGGTTGGCAACATGAATGAACACCAACTGGCTATTGGTGAAACTACTTATGGTGGTAAAAGTGAATTGCGTGATAAAACCGGAATTATTGATTACGGCAGCCTCATGTATATTACCCTGCAAAGGGCCAGGAATGCACGCGAGGCAATTAAGGTAATTGCAGAATTACTGAATGAATATGGATATTACAGTTCCGGTGAATCCTTTTCTATTTCAGATCCTAATGAAGTATGGATTATGGAAATGATTGGCAAAGGAGAAGGAAACACAGGTGCGGTTTGGGTTGCCCGGCGTATTCCTGATGGTTATATTTCAGGACATGCGAACCATGCAAGGATCACCACATTTCCGCTTGAGGATGGGAAAATTTCAATTTCTTCAAATAATCTGGAAAAGATTTTTGAACCCGGCATTGAAAATGTTTATGCTGCTGATGTGATTCAAGTAGCCAGAGACAGGGCTTATTATGATGGGAAAGACAAAAACTTCAGTTTTTCAGACATTTACGCACCAGTTGATTTTGGTGGAGCCAGATTTTGTGAAGCGAGGGTTTGGGCTGGATTTAACAAAGTGGCCAGTGGAATGGATCAATACCTGGATTATGCCATGGGCTATAAACTGGATGAAAGAATGCCCCTGTGGATAAAGCCTGATAACAAGCTGACTGTTCATGATGTAATGGAAATGATGCGTGATCATTATGAGAATACACCAATGGATATGACCCTGGATATCGGTGCAGGTGCTTTTCAATGTGGAATAAGATGGAGACCATTGACATGGAAAGTAGATGAAGAAACTTATTTTAATGAAAGAGCTATCTCTACTCAACAAACCGGTTTTTCATTCGTTACACAGAGCCGCAGCTGGCTCCCTGATCCGGTTGGTGGGATATTGTGGTTTGGTGTTGACGACAGTTATTCTAATGTTTATATTCCAATGTATTGTGGAATTTCTCAAGTGCCATGGTCTTTTGCAGTTGGTAACGGCAGTATGATGAACTTTACCACTGAATCAGGCTTCTGGGTATTCAACCAGCTTTCAAACTTTGCATATACAAGAGCAAACTTGATTTACCCCGATATTAGGAAGAAGCAGGCAGAACTTGAATTAAAATTCTTTGATGAAGTTCAGGTAATTGATGAAGTAGCCAGTAAATTGTATGAGAAAGATCCTGAAAAAGCAATAAGGTTTTTAACAGATTATTCAGTTAATTCTGGAAACCAGACTGTAGATACATGGAGAGATTTTTATGGATACCTTTTTGCCCGCTATATGGATGGCAATGTAAAAGAAGCCCAGGCCGTGCCTGACGATCATATATATGTAAATCCAAAACTAAAGCAACCCGGTTACAGCAAGGAATGGTATCGTAGTGTAGCCAATGAAACAGAGGATAAATTAAAAATGCAGGGTGCTGAACATTAAATTTAAATATTAAGTGATTGATTGAAAAATATTTCGTAACATTGCGCTCGATTTTTAAAATATATAAGAAACATAAAGAGCAGAGAGATGAACTTAAAGAAGGTTGTAGATAAAGCATTTGCAGTTGAACAAAACTTCCCGAAATTTAGCAGTGGAGATACTATTACTGTTCATTATAAAATTAAAGAGGGAAACAAGGAAAGAATTCAGCAATTCAGGGGCGTTGTACTGCAAAGAAAAGGATCCGGACATACAGAAACCTTTATGGTTCGTAAAATGTCTGGAAATATTGGGGTGGAAAGAATTTTCCCTATAGCATCGCCATTTATTGATAAAATTGAAATTAACAAGCACGGAAAAGTTCGCAGAGCCAGAATTTTTTACCTTCGTAAGCTTACCGGTAAAAAAGCCAGGATCAAGGAAAAGAAATTTTAATTTTTTTACTTAATTTACTTTATCTTATCTGCTTTTTCCCTGGCTTCTTTAAGAATCATCTCGGCTTTCTCGTCTGCTTCCAGGATAATATTTTCAGCTTGTTTATCTCCTTGTTCCCGTAGTTTTTCTGCAGCTTTTTTCGCAATACTCACAACAAAACTCATTTTCCCTTCTGCTTCTTTTTCCAGTTTATCAGCATTTGTATAAGCTTCTTTCTTAACCTGGTCAGCCGTTTCACGTGCCAGCTGACGGATAGTTTCTGCTTCCTTTTCGGCCCTCAGTATGATATTCTCAATCTCTTCATTAAGCTCTTCTTTAACTTCCTCCCCCAGTTCTTCTTTTTGTTTCGCCAGTTCCTCTTTAACTTCCTTAACAATGGCGTCCTTTACTCCACTCCCTTTGCCTTCACTTTTTCCCGCTCCAAGACTCAGGTCAGGTTTCCCAATTTTCCCTCGAATTTTAAAATTCACAGGAATAGTTTCTCCAGGTTCAAAATTTAAGCCAAGAGAGGCGGCCTGTGCCCCTAAATTATCGATTAGTTCATTGGCCCCAGAACCAAGATATTCCCTTGGTATATCCATTTTAACAAGATAGTTCAAACTTTGATCCAGTCCATGTGATCCACTTAGATTAGTATGTATATCCCCCACTTGAAAATCAAAAGGTTTGATTTCAACCCTACCGTTCTTTATCTGAAAAGAAAGATTTACATCCTTCAAGGTATTTGTCAGATCTTTATTCATCTTCAATAAATTTTTCATTTGATCAAAGCCCGGCGAACTTAAAATCTGGATCTCCCTGGAGTGCAATTCTCCAGATCCATATATTGTAGAAATTACAGGCATCATATCTTCTCCCAACTTCCCTGAAAAATCGATAGAAGCCGAAACCTTGCCATTCAAATTCTTCGCAAAGGGAGTCAAAGCTTTTACCATATTGAAGCTATGGTATGCTGCAGCAATATCAATTTCTTTCATTTCCAGGTTCATTGTAACTGTTGGATTCAAGGTATCAGAAACATTATATTCTCCATCTACCTCCATGCTTCCATCCAGCAAATTCATACTTAATCCATTCAAAATTAATTTTGAGTCTTTAAGCAGTATCTCACCATAAATCTTGTCAATCTTCAAATCTCCATATTCTACACAGTTCAAACCAGATGTAAAGCGAAAATCTATGTTACCCGGGATTTTGAATACCGTCAGAGCTATAGTATCCTGAAGCAAGTCCTCCTCCTGTGGAATTGTCGACTCAGGCATTATTTCATTTATATCAAGCAGCCCTGATCTAAGATCAAAACTTCCGGATAATTGCTCGTCTTTCAATGCGAATAACAGGTAATTTTTCAGTTTTCCCTTTAGCTGTATATCAGACACCCCAAGTTTCATATCTAAATTTAACAATTCAAGTGACATAGGTGAAAAGATAAGTTCGGCTTCACTGATCTGTACAGGAACAGGGAGGTCAGGGGTAGTCAGCTCAAAATTTTGAAGCCGGAAATTTCCACCGGCCTCAAATTCCTCATAAGCCTCTTTTTCAATAGATGATAATTTTCCATGAAACTTTAAAGAGGAATATATTATACCGGCTAATTGAATCCCTTCCATGGGAATAACATCTGAAAAACCAGAAAGGTCTATTGTTCCATTGAGTCCTCCTTTCAACTGAAGATCACTGATTGGCGTTTGAATATGCAAATCTGCTGCTATCGGATTTCCTGCTAATTCAAAGGAGAAAGTATTTATGTCAATCCTGGTTTTATCAAGATCCTCTCCTGCCACATTCAGATTCACTGCAATATTAATATTCTCAACGGAAGCAGGTAAGCTTGGATATTTAAACATAGCATTTTCAACAATCAGATTCAGAGCAAGATCCGGTATAATTGAATCTGCCTCATTATAAACTCCCTTAATATCTCCTGACAGCAACAAACTGCCCCTGGTTTCAATCTCCTGAAAATCATTCATGTATATTACAGGAATAAGTGAGATCAAAGATTTAAAACTGGTGTTTAAGGTGTTGAAATGAACATCTAAAGTTGGATTTTCATTTCCCAGATCAATATTTCCAGAAAACTGAAGAACCAGGTCATTTAATGAAAATTCATTTTCAGCAAAGGTGAAATTCATATGATCGAGATCGGCAGATAAACCAATATTCATGGAAAGGATAACATTTTTTAAATAAAGGATACCATCCATTTTCACATTCACATTATTCGCATTTGCCTGCAGCCTGATATCCGTTTGAGATACTCCAATCTTCCCTCCCATTGTAAAATTAAAATTCTCAAGAGAGGCGGTCATAGCTCCAGGAAGGTCTTCATAAGAAACACGTCCATTCTTTATAGAAAATTTCTTTATTCTTATTTTCAGGTCACCCGGCTCCCCTGATTCCTGCGCAAGGGTTGAATCAGGAGTGGCAGCTGTGTCTTTGACTATATCCCAGTTTGCTTTTCCTGAATCCAGTACTTTTGCCAAAATCTGAGGGGTGTCCAGTACTATAGAATTTATCTCCGGTCCCCTTTTACTTATTATGCTTAGCAAGTTTACTGATACTCTAAAAGATTTAAACCAAACCAGTGTATCCTGAGAAAATTCATCTAATCCAACAACAGCCAGTCCTTTCAGTTCCATACTTAAGTTTGGGAAATTTCGTATAAGGTTTAGATGAAAGTCATCAAATGACACTTTCGCAATTAAATTGTCATTCATCTCCTTTTCCACTCTTTTTAATAGAGGGGCCTTAAAAAAAACTGGTGCAAGAATTAAAACAAGCAGGACTATTATCAGCAATCCCAAAAATATCCTGGTAAATATTCGAAATCCTTTCTTCATAGTATCAATACTAAACCTTATAAAAGGCTATTCTATTTCATGTATTTTTCTACTGTTTCAAGAAACTCCATTTTGCGAAATGGTTTTGCAATGAATTCATTAAACCCAACTGACAGGCACTTTAATTTATCTTCCTGAAGTGCATAGGCAGTAACAGCAATTGCAGGTATTTTGGGATCCAGTTTTCGAATTTCTTTCATTGCTTCCATCCCACTCATTTTGGGCATTTTAAGGTCAAGAATCAAAAGATTAAAACCTGCTTTTCCCTTAAAAATATCAACTGCTTCTCTTCCGGTTGTTGCCCTTACTATTTCCACTCCGGTAAACTTAAAAATCTCATGGAACAGTTTGAAATTAAGCTCTTCATCTTCAGCAATCAGAATTCTCTTTCGTTTCCATGTATAGCTTTTTGTCTTTTCATGGAATGATTTTACTTCCATATCCTCCCAACCGGTATATAAAGTCAGGTCAAAGAAAAACTGTGATCCCTTTGAAAGTTCTGACTTTACCAATAATTTGCCTCCCATCATTTCCACAATTTGCTTGCAAATAGCCAATCCTAAGCCTGTTCCCCTGTATAATCTGTTCATATCCTCTTCCAGTTTGAAAAAGCGATGAAAAATTGCCTCTATGTTGTCTGAGGCAATGCCTATCCCGGTATCTTCGACACAAAATCTGATCTTGTTCCCGGCTAATAGTGAATAGCCAAAACTTACTTTACCCGAGTCTGTAAACTTTAAAGCATTATTTATTAGGTTTGAAAGCACCTGCCTAAGTCGAAACGGATCAGCATACATGGTTTTCACCCTCACTCCTTCTGTCTCAGCAAGAATTAACTTAATATTGTTCTTTTTGTTCTTAATGCGTTCCGTTTCAAAACTATCCCAAAGATCTGAGAGCAATTGTTCAAGATTAAAATTCTTAGGAAACAATTTACTCTGGCCAGCCTCAATCTGGGAAATATCCAGGATCTCATTGATGAGAGTCAATAATGAATCCCCACTTTCCAGAATAAGATCTACATATTTCTTTTGAGTTTCGGGATCAGGATTTTCACTTAACAACTGGCTGAAACCAATAATACTGTTCATTGGAGTCCTGATCTCATGAGACATATTTGCCAGGAAAGATGTTTTCAACTTATCTGAGGTTTCTGCCTTTTTTTTCTCAGAAAAGTAATACTCCCGGGTATGATAAATGAAAAACGAAATAATAATAATAACCGGAATATAAACAGACAGATGGTCAAGGGTTCTGTTCACCCCTTCTGGATAAGGTGTAACAACTTCTGGAAAGTAGAATTCTATAATATATAGAGATGTAATAGTAAGTCCCAGTATGAAAATCATAATGAAGTTGAATGGCTTTTTAAAAAAAAGGATAACAAATACAAGAAGGGCAAAATACAGGTAAGCAATCGGACCGTCAGAACCAGCATTTTCAAGCCAAAGTACGGATAGCATTAAGAGTATGAAAATTGTGGATAAATACAGTGTGAGCTTATAATCTTTATGAAAGCGCGACCTGTAATAGAGGAACAGGAGAAAACAACCTGCTGTTGCCGTCAGGAAAATTAATATATTTCCAAGGCCCAGCAGGATGTTAAACCCCAGGAAGGTAAATCCAAGTATTGAGCCAAACAACATGAAGCCGTTAAGTAATCTATGCTCCATAGAAAACTGCTCAGTCGAGCCAAATAATTTTGTCCAGTTAAGCTTAAACATTCCTGGCAATTCTGTTATAAAAATTTGAATGGCAATAAAATTACAAAAAAAAACAAGCTTTTCCTTCTTGCTCGCTTATGTATTGATTTGAATTGTTGTTATTTGCTCGTGAACCCAGAGGAATTATATCACCTTCGGTGCCATGTTTCCTCCTTTTCAGAGCTGCAAATAACAACAATAATTGCTAAGGCAATTTACAAGCCAACACTATCAATAAAAATAAGCGAGCTCATTTTTATTGCTCGCTTATGTCTTGATTTGAATTGTTGTTATTTGCTCGTGAACCCGGAGGAATTCGAATCCCCAACCTCCTGATCCGTAGTCAGGTGCACTATCCAGTTATGCTACGGGTCCAATATTTGCTTTAATAGTTCTCTTCCTTCTCCAGATTTTAAAAATAATTCCCTATTTCTTGCTTCCTGAATTTCTGAATACTTTTCAGAATAAACTAACTTCCAGGGTCTAAAAGCCTTGGTTGATTTGGTTTTTCCTGAATTATGTTCTATTATTCTATTCTCAATACTTATTGTAATTCCTTTATATAACCTACCATCCACTTTACTACGTATTATATACATAATACATGGTTTCTTATCGTTAGGTGCACCCTGCCTGCCGGCAGGCAGGTATCCAGTTATGCTACGGGTCCAATAGAATTGCAAAGATAGGGAAAAATAGTAAAAATGCCCCGTGAGGGGCAAAATACATTATTGAATAGCTTGCAGCCATGCTTCTGTCATTAATTGACATCCTGCCATTGAGGGATGTACACCATCGGGAGTCCAGTATGCAGGGGGAATAACGTATATCTTAATTATTAATAAGCCCCGTTAGGGGCAAAATACCTTAGAATAGGGCAACGCCCTATTTCATAGAAAAATCCTATTTAAGAGCCCCGTAGCGGGCGAAATATTATCTCTTATTTCACTGTGTCAATCATATTTATTAGATTTGATAAAATCAAAAAACATGTCATTCATTGAAGAATACAAGCAGTTTTTGGATGAATATGGAATTGAATATGATGACAAATACATTTAATCATTGATGTTAATATTTCGCCCGCTACGGGGCTCAAAACAAGGGGGCTCTATTACACATGGCGTTGCCATGTGCTAACTTATTTCAGGCCTATGGCCTGTTTTTAGTTCTACAGCAACCAGATCAAGAAAACTGCTATTGAATATCAAAAAGCTATAATAGTTTTATTGAAGTTTGCGGAAAACAGAAAAAATGGTCAAAATTAAATACATTATTGAATAGCCTGTAGCCATGACCTAGCCATTAGTTGAAGTATTTGCCTAATGGAGCTGCCAGCAAGTTTAACTCCAGCTTGCAGGCAGATGCCTGACAAAGGCTTCAAATGCCTGATATTCTGCCATTCCAAGCTTATCATATGCAACTGCAGTTGCATGATTCCTGTCCTCGGCACGTTGCCAGAACTCGCGCTGGTCACTGCCCGGAAATAATGCACTGTCTTTTTGAGACTGGTGTTTGAAAATTGCTTTTCGCTTGCGTTCAGCCTCATCAGGGCTTAATGGAACAGCCATATCCACCTCCGAAATACCCCATTCCTGCCAGGCACCCCTGTACAACCAGACATAGCAATCTTTCACCCATGTATCATTGCTTACTACATCCAAAGCCTTGAATATGACATCAAGGCATACCCTGTGAGTACCATGTGGATCAGATAAATCACCAGCGGCATAAATCTGGTGTGGTTTTATGGTTCTTAACAGCTCAACCACAATTTTAATATCTTCACTTCCAACAGGTTTTTTCTTAACAGTTCCAGTTTCATAAAATGGAAGATCCAGAAAATGCACATTCTGATCAGGTATACCAACAAACCTGCAGGCCGCTTTTGCTTCTCCCCTTCGTATTAAAGTTTTCATTTGCCTTACCTCATCAGAATCAATGCTTCCCGCTTCCTTATTTTTTACAAACTCCTGCATCTTGTGAAACAGATACTTAAATTCAGAATTATCCTGCGAGAAGGAATTATAATAATCAGCAGCAAAGTCAGCAAACCGGACAACATCATCATCAAATACTGCAATATTTCCGGATGTTTGATAAGCCACATGAACATCATTTCCATGATCTACAAGCCGAATAAAAGTTCCTCCCATAGAAATCACATCATCATCGGGATGGGGACTAAAGATCACCACTTTTTTTGGAAATGGTTTGGCACGTTCAGGTCTGAAGCTATCATCAGCATTTGGCTTTCCTCCCGGCCATCCGGTAATGGTATGTTGCAGATCATTGAATACCTTAATATTGATCTGGTAAGCAGATCCATACTTAGCAGCAAGATCACTTAAGCCATTGTCATTGTAATCACGGTTTGTTAGTTTCAATATTGGTTTATCCACTTTTTGACATAACCATACCACGGCCTTTCTTATCATACCCTCACTCCATTTACAATCTCCCACCAGCCAGGGAGTTTTTATCCTTGTAAGCTCTGCTGCTGCTGCCACATCAACAACCACCAAAGCATGGGGATGAGCTTGCAGAAAACTGGCAGGGACCATCTCTGTCATCTCTCCTTCAACAGTTTGTTTTATAACTTTTGCCTTTCCTTCCCCCCATGCTATCAGCAAAATCCTGCTTGCATTTAAAATGGTGTGAATCCCTACTGTTAATGCTTTTCCTGGAACATATTCAGCTCCAAAAAAATCGCTTGCAGCATCTCCCCTGGTCAGCGAATCAAGTGTAATCAAACGGGTAACCGAGCCCTTGTAGGAACCCGGTTCATTAAAACCAATGTGACCGGTACGACCAATTCCAAGGATTTGCAGATCAATTCCTCCAATGGAGACAATTTTTTCCTCATAATTCCTGCAATATTCGTTCACTGTCTCCATTTCTACAGTTCCATCAGGTATATTGATATTCTCTTCCTTGATATCGATATGATCAAACAGGTACTCCCTCATGAATCTTGCATAGCTCTGCAATTCATCGGGGTTAATTGGATAATATTCATCTGTATTGAAAGTGACTACATTCTTAAAACTCAATCCTTCTTCCCGGTGCATCCTGACAAGTTCTTTAAAAACGCCAACCGGTGTTGAACCGGTAGGAAAGCCTAACACACAGGTTTTATTTTCCTTTTGACGCAATTGGATCAAGCTGGATATTTCACTGGCCACAACCAGTGAGGCTTCATTAGCTTCTGAAAAAACATGGGTTGGGATTTTTTCATACCTCAATAAAGCGGTATCTACTATGCGTTTTAAATCATTCATTTTAGTCTTCTTACTCTATGTCTTCTCTTTTAATCATAAAATTATTCTTTTTCAGCCAATTTATCAAGTGCATATGCATAAGCTCCTATAGCCACAGATTTACTGGTTCCCAATCGGGATATACCGATACCACTTCGAGCCATTGGATCATAAATCATTTTCCTGTCTGTGCCTGAAACTTCTATTGTTCTGGATTCTCCAATCAAAAACTGCTTAAGCTGAGATTGATCTTCCAGGTTGAATACTTGCATGGCCAGACGTGAAAAAGACTTTCCTCCGGGTTTTGTGAAGTAACTATTCATTTGTCTTCTTGCTTCCTCCAGAAATAATGGATGAGCTGCAGAAATGCCTCCTCCAAGCACAACTAAGCCATCAACAAGGGTTAACACAGTTGCCATTGCTTCTCCAAGTGCTTGTCCCATATTTTTATATACTTCAAGGGCAGCTTCCCTGTCTCCCTCCAGGTTTCCCGTAGCTATTTGCTCTATCTCTTTTGGTCCGGGCAATTCGCCTTCAGGAATACCTGTCCTTAAGGAATAAGAACTCCTAATAGCCCTGATGCTGATACTCTCTTCAATATTCGTTGTTGTATTTGCCATATCACGAAGAAGCCAGGCTTCTCCACCAAGTGAATTATCACCTATCAATAATTTTCCATTCATTACAATTCCAGCTCCAAAGCCAGTCCCAATAGTAAAACCAATCAAATTTAAAAATCGTTTTCCACTCCCATTCTTCTCCAAAAGCTTATTTACTTCTGGCAATAAACCGGCAATTGCCTCTCCATAAACAAACAAACTCCCATCGTTGTTTATATAAACAGGCAATGAAAATTCCTCTTCAAGCATAGGCCCCAGGGCCACTCCACCACGAAAGGCAGTAAGGTTTGGAAGATCTCCAATAATGCCATTTGGGTAGTCTGCGGGTCCCGGAAAGGCAAAACTAATGGCAACTGCTTTAACATTCAATTGATCCCGAATACTATGAAAACCTTTGAAAATTGTTTGCAAACACAAGCTGAAATCATGAGCATTTGAAGGAAGGCAAACCTGTTTAACTATCTCAATACCTCCCTGAATAGCAGAAAAAACAAAATTTGATCCTCCGGCATCGAGGGTTAAAACTACTCTTTTATCACTATAAATATTCATCACAGTCAATTATAAATTTCTTAACAAAATTAGCAAAAATGAAAGAATACAACCGAACAATAGAATGATTTCATTTGCATTGTATATTTTGATAACTTTAAGAACTATTGTAATCTGCAATAGGATAAGTAATTAAATTATGTCAAAAACAATTCAAACAATATTTGAAGCTGAGGCAAAGGCAATTGGAAATATTCCAATAAATCAATCCTATGAAAAAGCCCTTGATTTAATATATAAGCAAATTCATGAAAATTGCGGAAAGGTGATTACAAGTGGCATGGGAAAAGCCGGTCAAATTGCCATTAACATTGCCACAACCTTTAGTTCAACGGGAACTCCATCAATTTTTCTGCATCCCAGTGATGCCCAACATGGAGATCTTGGTATTATCCAGGAACATGATGTTTTATTTCTAATTTCAAATTCCGGTAAAACCCGTGAGATAATCGAATTGGTACATTTGTCAAAAAACTTATATCCCAAACTTCCCATAATAGTTCTAACCAGTATAGCTGACAGTCCCCTGGCAGTTACTGCAGATGTTGTTATAGAAACAGGAAACCCCAGGGAGGTTTGTCCACTCGAACTCACACCAACAACTTCAACAACGGTTATGACTGTTATTGGAGATGCCCTGGTAGTTTGTATGATGAAGCGGATTCAATTCACCGCAAAAGATTATGCGCTGCGACACCATGGTGGTTATCTTGGAGATAAGTCGAGGCAGGTGAAAGGATAAAAGATTAAAGTAAAAAGATAAAAGATTAAAGTAAAAATCTCTATAGCCAAATTGCGCAACTGCAGGTATTTGAAATTCCTGCATACCTGGCTGGCAAGTGAAAATTGGATGTTAGGATTTATTTATTCAAACTATGCCGGACAAGACATTTGTTTTTTTGGCAAGTTCGTACTGAGTTCACCGAATTGCTCAGGATAAGATTTTGAAGGCTACCTGGACTCGGCACAACCGGAAAGAATATCCCTTTTAAAAAGATAGTCAGAATCAAGTATCCTGTAAAAACTATCCAGGTAATTCACCATTCCACGTTTTGGATATTTTTCAAGGTATGGAAACTCCTGGACAATATTGTTAATAGAATTTTTGCGTTTCAGAAAAATCGCTTTGGCATTCTGAAGGTTTTCTTCCGGCAAACAAACTCCCCAGTATAATCTTTCTCTCACAGACTCAATACCCAGAATTTCCGAGGGAATTGCATAACTGGCATTTACCATACCTGAATAATCAAAATCATAGGGAACAGGAAATGGATCATATTTTGTAAAATCTTTAGATTTAATTATCTTAATATTGTGCAAGCCGGTTACTGACCAATCAGTATTGCCAATCATAAATGCAAACAAAGCGAGCAGTGCCATACTTTCCTTATCCATTAACTTTTGAGCAAGATTTTCATTTTTCAGCCTCAGGGAGTTGTTCCGGTCAGCAACTGAATTGATATGCTCAATGATGAAACCATATTTCACAAAAGTTTTATCCTTTCCCTCAGTATCGATGTACTCCATTTGAACCAACCGGGTTTGAAAGCTCATTTCTGTCAAAATATTGTACATTTTATAAATCAGGTACTCCTGGAGAATATAGGTTTCAAACAATTTGGAGTTTTTACAATGAGTAACAAATTTCAGGGTAGTTTGCTCGTCCATGTATTCGCTTGTAAATTCCGTTTTCTTTAAATTTAATTTGATGGGGGGAAATTGACAATAGCCTTTTCTGAATTCACCCCGGGCTTTAATATGTATATCTTTCCTGATGATTGAATCTTGAAAATGAATAGATAAAACAGCAGGAATTTTTTCAGCTTTATACTTCTCTTTTTTGAACTTTTTCATATCAAAGGCAAGAGAAAGTTTCAGGGGCTCATCATCATTAAAAAGTTCCCAGTTTTTATTGAAATCAACACTCAGTACCTGAGCAGAATCTATTAAAATATCTTTATCGTCATCGACACCCTGAGAAAAAACATGGATTGCCGGCAATAAAAAAAAGAAAACTATTCCACTGATAATTTTCATATCCCTTTCCACATAACTGCAAAACCGGGAAATGATTATTCTTAAGTAGTAAGTAGTTTTCATTACCAAAATATTTATTATTCTCTGCAAGCATCTACAATCTTTCTCTTTGCCGATTTCTGATGCTCTATGATCATAAAAAAAGAATCAAGGTAAGAAAGCATTTTTGATTTATCTTTTTTAGTCAAAAATGGAAAATCATTGATCAAAGTATAAAACTCATCCTTTTTTTCCTTGAAATACTCCACTTCGCGCAATATGTAATGATCTCCCAAACAAACTCCAAAATACATTCTATCACGGACTGATTCAATGCTCAAACCTTCGGTTGGCACTGAATAATCTGTATCTACCATACCTGAATAATCAAAATCATATGGAACAGGAAATGGTTCATGCCTGCTAAAATCTTTGGATTTAATGATCTTAATATTATGTAAACCGGTTACTGACCAGTCGGTATTGCCAATCATAAATTCAAAAAGAGCCATTCTGGCCATCATTGACTTGTCCATATAAGCCTGAGAAAGCCTTTCGTTTTTCAAAGCTAATGCATTGTTTCGTGCGGCAAGGAAATTAATATGTTCTATAAGGAAACCATATTTCACCATGACTTTCTTTTCTTTTGCAATATCAATATACTCCATCTCTACAAGCCGCACCCTAAAGCTATAATCTGTAAGTATATTATACATTTTATAAACCAGATACTCCTTAAGAATATAAGTCTCGTAATAATTCGAAGATTTACAATGAGTAACAAATTTCATTGTAGACTGCTGATCCATGTACTCATTCTTAAATTTTATTTTTTTAAAATTCAATTTTATTGGTGGAAAATGGCAATGCTCCAATCGTCTTATTCCTCGCGGTTTTATCCTGACATTCTTTTCAACAAAAGAACTATCGGGATTAAAAATCCTGAAAACAGCATCCTGGTATTCCGGGTTACGTTTTGCTTTCTTAAATTGCCTGATATCAAAAGAAAGAGATAAGCGCAGCAATTCATCAGATTCAAAAAGGTCTCTGCCTTCTTCACAATCAATACTAATAATAGAAGTAGAGTCCACTTTCAGGTCATTTTCGTCATCAATTCCCTGTGCATTTATAAACAATGTGAAAAACTGAGATAACAGGAGAACTGCAAAAAATATTTTCCTGTAATCTCTCGTGTGCAAATGCCCTTCCATTTCCTTATGCAAGACGTTAGGTTCCATAATATTTTAAGGTTTAATAAAGTGTAAATACCAGGAATAATCCGACACCAATAATAAAGCCAGCTAAAAACAAGGAATAGGATATGTTCAACAGTCGCGACTTCCGGGATACAATTTCACTTAAAAAATACATATCCAGATTCAGATTTTCATATATCAACTCATTGGAAAGAAGTATCTCACCCATATAAGCAAGGTAATCTGACAGGCTTGCCTTTTCATGATGCTTAAGAGTGTATTGAATCGGACTGTTTTTTATATTGAACTTTCTTGTATTTAAATCTGTACGTATAGCAATTATGGCATATGCCATTGCCCCAACGGCAAAAACCAGGAATACCACAAAAGGAATATGATCCATGAATTTCATTTCCTGGGTTTGCTCCCAAAAAAATATAGATCCAGTTAACAAGGCCAATACACCGGTTATTAACATTGTATTCATACTAATAATCAGGTTTGCCTTGCTGTCCATTATTGATATCAATCGAATCTGGCTGCGTATGGTAACACGATAAAGGGTTTCCTTTCCTCCACCTTTAGCGTATTTTATTATATCCGGTTTCGTATTCTGATTTATTTCTTCCATAATCAGGTTAATGACAACAGGCTATTTCAGGTTAAATATAATAGAATATTGGGGTTTTATCAATATTAATGGATTGTTTGTTTCAATCGCAGATAACACTTATACTGATTCAAACAGAAATTTCTGCCGGTGAACAGATTAAATAAGATTTGGAGTAGAGCTTAAATTAATAGGATATTCTTTTTATTTTTAACGGCTAATTCAAATAGTTTTATAACAAAAAATAATCTTATGTGTTTGGCAGTACCCGGTAAAATTGTATCGATAGATACCAGCGTCCCTGATCTCAGGATGGCAAAAGTAAGTTTTGGAGGTGTAATTAAGGAAATATGTGTGCAGTGGCTTCCGGAAGCAGGGATTGGAGATTATGTTCTTGCGCATGTTGGTATGGCTTTGAATAAATTGGATGAGGAAGAAGCCAGGTTAAGTCTTGAAGCCTTTGATGAGATGGATCGCCTTTTGAGGGAAGAAGATGAGAATAAAACTAAAAATTGAATACTTATCATATCTTCATGAGGCTACCTGGCCAGAATAGCCAGGCAGATAAGAAGTTTAAAATATTGATAAGCACTATGCTCTTACGTTAAAAAATACTCACAAAGAATTATAGAATCTTGAAATATGTAGAAGAATACAGGGACATGGATCTCGTAAAAAGAATATCAGAAGAGATCCATAAGATTTGCAACCATCCCTGGGTAATTATGGAGATTTGCGGAGGACAGACACACTCCATAATGAAATACAACATTGAGGAATTTTTACCTGAAGAGATCAGACTGGTACATGGTCCCGGGTGCCCGGTTTGTGTTACTCCTCTGGAACTCATTGACAAAGCTATCCTGCTCGCCGGCAAGGAAGATGTTATTTTTACCTCCTTTGGAGACATGCTGCGAGTGCCTGGTTCGGAAAGCGATCTGTTAAGGGTAAAGGCGGAAGGTGGTGATATACGAATGGTCTATTCCCCATTGGATGCTGTAAGAATTGCAGAGCAAAACCCGGATAAAAAAATTGTATTCTTTGCTGTGGGCTTTGAGACCACAGCCCCTGCAAATGCATTTTCTGTTTTGGAAGCAAAGCGTAGGAATCTTAAGAACTATTGCCTGCTCAGCTCTCATGTACTGGTTCCTCCGGCTATACGTACCATTCTGTCTTCTCCGGGTTCAAGTATTCAAGCCTTCCTTGCTGCCGGACATGTATGTACAGTGATGGGATATGAAGAATATATTCCGATTTCCAGGGAGTTCAAGGTTCCAATTGTAATTACAGGTTTTGAGCCGGTAGATATCCTGCAAGGTTTACTGGCAAGTATCAGGCAACTTGAAAAAAGTGAAGCAAAGGTTGAAAATCAATACTCCAGGGTTGTCACTTTAAAAGGAAATCAGGCAGCCCAGGGTGCACTCAAAGAGGTGTTTGAAGTGATAGACAGAAAATGGAGAGGCATAGGGAATATTCCTGAAAGCGGTTTTGCCTTGTCTGAGAAATATTCAGAATTTGATGCAGAGAAAATTTTCGGACTTGAAAATATTGAGAAAATGGAATCTCCGCTATGCATTGCCGGAGAGGTTCTCCAGGGAATGAAAAAACCGCCGGAATGTCCCGCCTTCGGAAAAGAATGTTCTCCTGAAAATCCTCTTGGTGCTCCTATGGTTTCTTCTGAAGGAGCCTGCGCAGCATACTTTCATTATAAGAAAAGAATGAATTAATATAGGAATAAGTTTGGAGTGCCTGGAGTTTGGAGTGCCTAAAGTAATAAGAAATGGATAATAAGGAACTAAGCGGAGCGATCTCACGAATACCTTATAAAAATTAACAACAACATGAGTAATTCAGCAAACAATTAGAAGCCAGAACAAAAAATACAATTAATTTTAGCAGAAGCAAATGAATTACTTGCTATTTTTACTTCAATTGGTAAGAAGTTGAAACTCTAGACACTTTAAGTACTTTAGGCACTTTAAGTACTTTAGACATTGAGTAGTTTACAATACAGAACATAATAAAACTATCAATATGGACTTATCATGCCCGGTTCCCATTACAAATTATGACAAGATTACTCTTGCTCATGGCGGTGGTGGCAGCCTGTCAAATCAGCTCATTGAGAAAATGTTTCTTAAGGAATTAGGAAATCCTTACTTAAATGAAGGTCATGATGGAGCCATTTTTAATCTGCCTGGTAAATTGGCTCTGTCTACAGATTCTTTTGTTGTGAATCCAATCTTTTTTCCAGGTGGGAATATAGGTGACCTTGCAGTACATGGAACAGTGAATGATGTTGTTTGTTGCGGGGCTATCCCAAAATTTCTTTCCCTTGCTTTGATACTGGAAGAAGGATTTCCGATGGAAGAATTATGGTTGATTATTCAAACAATTGGGAAAGTCGCCCGTGAGGCCGGGGTGCAGATTATAACTGGTGATACCAAGGTTGTAGATAAAGGGAAAGGTGACAAAATCTTTATCAATACCACAGGAATTGGTACAATTCCGGAAGGAATTGATATTTCTCCCTCCAACTGCTCACCAGGTGATCTGATTTTGATCAATGGAAATGTTGCAGATCATGGGGTTGCTATTATGTCCTCCAGGGAAGGATTGGAATTTGAAACTTCAATTCAAAGTGATACAGCTGCTTTAAATGGGCTGGCAGAAAACATTTTTAAAGTCACGAAAAAGATTCATGTTTTAAGGGATCCAACCCGGGGTGGACTGGCGAGTTCTCTGAATGAAATTGCAAAAAGTTCAGATACAGGAATTGAAATCCAGGAAAAAAACATACCCATGTCGGAAGAAGTGAAAGGGGCCTGTGAGATTTTAGGCCTGGATCCTCTTTATATTGCAAACGAAGGGAAAATCCTGGTATTTGTACCGGAAAAATACGGGGATCAGGTACTGGAAGCCATGAGGGCTCATCCCAAAGGTAAAGGAAGTGCCATTATTGGAAAAGTTGATACCCAATCACGAGGTATTGTTAGAATGAAAACCAGAATTGGCAGCACAAGAATTGTGGATATGATCTCAGGGGAACAACTCCCCAGGATTTGCTAATAAGAAGTGCAAATAAAGATAAAAGATTATTGGGAAGAAAAGGAGAGAAGAGTGATGAGAGGTGAGTAAGACAGAGCGACGGAGTGACAGCGCGATGGGGCGAAAGAGAAAGAAAGAGTATAGAGTAGAAAATCACGAAAAGCAAATAAAAATCAATAGCCAAAACCCAATAATCAAACTATGTAGCTGTTGATGCTTGAAATTTAAAAATTGCATTTTTTGATTTATTTGGAATTTGAGTTTTGGAATTTATTAAGCTCTGGTTAGCCTAATTAATTATTCCTGGCCGGGGAATGTCAAGGAATTAAGAAATATTGTTCAGCGGGCTTCTCTTTTTTGTGGAGATAAAATTGAGATGAAAGACCTGCCCGTGGAGCTCAAAGAAGAATCCCCAATAATACCAATAAGAGAAAACTGCGATTTCCCGTATTGAGATTTGCGGATTTCCGCAACTTTCAGGTAAAACCAGTTATTCTTTTATTTATAATAACTATAATTTAAATCCTATTTATCTATCCGTCACCAATTTAATACCCTCCATCTTGTCAATTCAAGAGTTGGGATCAGGCTGGCATATTCCTTGCCTCTATCAAAAATAAATCCGGAATAAATTTTAATGACTGGCTCCCAGGCAAATATCTTTTCTTTGCAAGGAGAGATCCTTGAAATTCTTGAACAGGAAAATGTTTCCACTGTTAAAGTGATTTGTAAACCCGAATGGGTATTGCTCAATATAAACGAGGCGAAAGGTTTTAAACTCAAGGATAAAATCAGAATTGAAGGAGAATTCAGGGTTCGTGAAATGTATAAGATAGAACTTGATAAATCAGAAAGTTATAAATAATAATAATAAATCTTTTTATTAACCAAATTCAAGGAGGATCATATGAATCACAAACGTCCTACAATTTATGAGGAGTAAAGCCAAGGGCTATTCCAGTCGTGAATTTGTCACATTTTGTGGCCTGATGGGAGCATGGCTGGGCCTTAGTCAGCGGAGTCTCTCAGGTAGCCAAAGCACTTGAAACCAAATCACGGCCACCTGTTATCTGG
>SDBS01000741.1_pt1 | contig 32633 bp, 51 predicted proteins | sample 2277091 | NCBI WGS metagenome assembly SDBS01 (sample SAMN10404972, study PRJNA504765) | marine sediment metagenome | isolation source: marine sediment core GS10_PC15, 163 cmbsf | place: Arctic Ocean: Southern Knipovich Ridge | collected 2010 | reverse complement strand
GGAACTTCAAGTGGTTTTGGTTTTTTAGGTGATATGGCTTCTGCTAGTTCATCAAGTACAACTGATGAGACTGTCGATGTTGCGTCTCAGGTTGAAACAAGAAGAAGAGAAGTTTCAAAAAAGTTTTTACAACTTACAGAAAAAATAGAAGATCTTTCAAACCAGATTTACCACTTGCAACAAAGAATTGAAGTATTAGAAAGAAAATCTGGTGTTGGTAGTTATTGAGCTATTAAATATATTTATTAAGTTATTTTTCTTTTAATTGAGATGAACATAAAAGAGTTGGAGAACAAAGCCCGTGCGTATGCTTTGAAAAATGCACTTGCTTACAAAGGCAAAGCACAACAAGGAGCAGTTATATCTTCTTTATTTAATGAAGGCTTAAAAAAAGAAGAAGTAAAGAAATTTGTAAAAGATATTTCTAAAATAATAACTGAAGTAAATAAACTTTCTTTAGAAGAACAAGAAAAGGAATTTAAAGGTTTAGAGAAAAATGTTAGTGTTAGAAAAGTTCGTGAAGGTTTAGAAGAATTACCTAATGCTAAAGGAAAAGTTGTAATGAGGTTTTCTCCATCTGCTTCTGGTGGTTTTCATATAGGGCATGCAATTACAGGATGTTTAAATTATCTTTATGTTAAAAAATATTCAGGTAAATTCTATGTGAGAATAGAAGATACAAATCCTGACAATATTTACAAGCCAGCATATAAATTAATTAAACAAGATTCTGAATGGTTGTTTGATAAAAAAGCAAAAATCATTATTCAATCTGAAAGAATAAATTTATACTATAAATATGCTGAACAATTAATTAAAAAAAATTCAGCTTATGTTTGTACTTGTTCTGGAGATAAATTTAGAGAATATGTAAAAGAAAAAAGGAATTGTCCTTGTAGAAAATTAAATGTAAAAGAGAATTTAGAAAGATGGAAGAGGATGTTAGACAAGGCTGGCTTTAAAGAAGGTGAAGCTGTTTTAAGATTTAAATCATCTAGAGGAATGAAAGATAAAAATCCTGCGATGAGAGATTTTCCATTAGCTAGAGTAAATTTAACAAAACATCCTTTGCAAAAAGACAAATATAGAGTTTGGCCTTTAATGAATCTTGCTGTTTCTGTTGATGATATTGAATTAGGAATGACCCATATTATCCGTGCGAAAGAACATAGAGATAATGCGCAAAGACAAGAGATGATATATAAAGTATTAGGAAAGAAATTTCCTTGGACTAGTTTTTTGGGAAGATGGCATATTAAAGGTTTGAAATTATCTGCTAGTCAAATTACAAAAGACGTTGAATCTGGGAAATATTCTGGATGGGATGATAAAAGACTACCGACAATAGCCTCATTAAAAAAACAAGGTTATAAACCTCAAGCATTTTGGAGATTTTCAGAGCAAGTTGGATTGTCAGAAACAGACAAAACTATTGACAAAAAAGAATATTTTAAATTATTAAATGCATTTAATAGAGATAGTCGAGAATAAAAACATTTTTAAATCAGAAATAACTAGTTAAATTATAATCCACGTAATGAAAGGAGGTTGATATGATGGAAAACAAACAAGGTATGTCTGCGGTTGTAACTACTTTAATTATAATCTTATTAGTAATTGTAGCTCTTGGGATTATTTGGGTAGTTGTAAAGAATGTTATTCAAGGTGGAGTTGAGCAAGTTGATCTATCTACTAAATGTAGAGAAGTTGAAGTGCAAGCAGTTGCTTTATCAAATACTACAAGTCCGGATGATGGAACTAAGTATTCTTTAACATTAAAAAGAACAGGTATGGGAGATGAGATTGGCGGTGTAAAACTAGTCTTTTTTAATGCTACTGCAAATAGTGATGTGAGGGATTTTGGTTATGCTTTAAAACCTTTAGAAACACACACAGAAACTGTAACATTAATTGCTCCAAAAACGGTTATTAACGCTAATAAAATAGATATGACTGTGTTCTTTGTAAGTGATTTAGATGAAACACAACTTTGTCCAACAACAGTAACTAAAGAGTTTTAATTTTTTATTTTTCTTTTTTTAAACTCTTATCTTTTTTTATAATTTGGAAAACTAAAAGATGAATATTTTAGATGGACAAACAACAAATTCCACCGCAAAATTTGCAAGGACCTCAAACAAATAGGAAAACTTGGTTGATTGTCTTAATAATCATCCTTCTTATTGCTGGTTCTTATTTAGTAGGTTTAATTCTTTATAAAAGCCTAAATAAAAAAGTAGAGGATGCTATAGCTGAAGGAAATTTACAAAAAGCATTAGCAGAAACTTGTTCAAATATTGAATTGGATTTATTAGGTATTACTGAGATTTCTGGGAGACAGTATAGTTTGACTTTAATTAATAATGGTCAAGGAAATATTGGAGTAAAAATTGTCTTATCAAATACATTAACAGGTATTACGAGTGAATCTTTAGACTTTGGAAGTTTTATAGGTGTTTCTGAAACCAAAACAAATACATTGGATTTAGGAGAGAATATAACTGGAGTAAATAAAATAGTGATGACCTCTTATCTTTTAAGTGAAGGAGAAGAAATAATTTGTCCTGGGAGAATAACTATTAATCTTTAGTAAAAATGGAAGAACAACCCCCCCAAACTAATAATGTGCCAGGACAGCAGATTCCGCAGACTGTGCCAAAGACTCCTAAAAAAAAGAAGAGGACTGGATTAATTGTTTTTATAGTTGTTTTAGTAGTTGTCTTAATGATTGGAGGATATTTCTTAACTACCTATCTTTTAAATAAAAAAGTAAAAGATATTATTGATGAAGGAATTGAACAAGTTGACTTATCTATAGCTTGTAGAGAAGTTGAAATTCAAGCAATAGTTTTAGAAGATACTTCTGGGGGTGCTGGAACTCAATATGATTTATCATTAAAAAGAACAGGTACTGGAGGAGATATTGGTGGTGTAAAAGTAGTTTTATTCAATAATAATGTGGATAGTGAAGTATTAGATTTTGGTTATGCTTTAGTACCTTTAACTACAAAAACACAAAGTTTAACATTAGCTACCCCTGTTACTAATGCTAATAGAGTAGATATGACAGTGTATTTTATAATTGATGGAGAACAAATGGTTTGTCCAACAACAGTAACTAAAGAGTTTTTTAATTTTTAATTATCTTATAAACTTCATCATTCTTTCTAACTTTTGGAAGCTTTAGGCCAACTTCTTGTGATTTTTTTCCTTTGTTAACTGATTTGTTTTTTATTTCTAATCTTTCAACTTTTGCTTTTTCTAAACCAGTTGTTTTTCCTATTATAACTAAATCATCTCCTACTTTTAGTTCTGAAACTAATTTAATTGTTGCAACTTCTATCTTTGGATAATAATGTATTATCTTTCCTATAAAATGTTTTTTTTCTTTTGATGCACTGTGTTCTATTTTTGCAAAATCATCTGGCGTTGGAAGCCCTAAGTAAAACCCAGAAGAAAATCCTCTATTGTAAACTTTTTTTAATTCTTCTATTCCTTGCTTTATTTCTGTTTTAGTTAACTTTTTATCTAGAGCCCTTCTATACACTCTTACAACTGTATCAACATATCTAGGGTCTCTATTCCTGCCTTCAATCTTAAAAGCAGTAATCCCTGCTTTTTTTAATCTTTCAATAAAAGGTAAAGTGCATAAGTCTTTTGCAGATAAAACTTTATCATTTTGAACTTCTAATTCATAACCTTCTTGTTTATCTCTTATAATATAGCTTCTTCTGCATGGATGGATACATTCTCCTCTATTTGCAGATTTATTAAATAAAAATTGAGAAGTAAAACATCTTCCAGAAATTGAAACACACATTGCACCATGAATAAAAGTCTCAATATCTATCTTTCTGGATATCTTTTTTATTTGTTTTAAATTTAATTCTCTTGCCAATACAGCTCTTTCTGCTCCTAATTCTTTATAGTATTTTGCAGATTCTATATTTGAGATTGAGGCTTGGGTTGATATATGAAAAGGGATCTTATGTTTTTTGCAAAGTTGAATTACAGACAAATCCCAACAAATAACAGCATCAACTTTATTTTTTATTTTCCTTAAAATCTTATCTACTTGTTTTATCTCATTATCATAAATAATTACATTCAGAGTTAAATATCGTTTTATGTTTCTTGGTTTACAGATTCTTTCAATTCTATTTAAATCCTTAATTGTAAAGTTCTTTGCATTTTGTCTCATTGAGAATTCTTTTAATCCAAAGTAAACTGCATCTGCTCCTGCTTTTACAGCTGTTATTAGCATTGGGAAATCTCCTGCAGGTGCGAGTAATTCATATTTCTTTTTCATGAAAATTAAAGAAATAGTTAGTTTTTAAGTCTGATGATTAATAATATCTTGTTTCCCTATTATCCAATTCATCTTTAACATTATATGGTCTTAATACACTTGTTATTGCCTCTAAACATGGAGATCCTTTTTTCTTCATTTCACTTATATTGCGACCTTCATTACACTTTACTTTTTTTCCTGTCCAAGACCATTCTTCACATTCATGACAAGATCCTAATCTTTTTTTAGCTTCTTCTATACTAAGTTCTCCCATACTTCTCTAGAGATTAATCTATATTTAAAAATTTATATTCTGTAAAGGTTAACTTTAAAAACCTAATCTATCTCATATTTTTATGACAGCTAAAATATGGGGTTGTCCCCATCACCAATAGAATTGATAATTCTAGCTGTGCGAATATTTTTATACCTTCTTTAATTAAATTAAACATCAGTCCTGAACCTAATTTAAAGGAAGGGTTGATAAGGGAAACCTTGGTTTCCTTTGTATGGCGGTTGTGGTCTAACGGTTATGACGTGTGGTTGTGGTCCGCAAAAAGGGAGTTCAACTCTCCCCTTCCGCCCTTAACACAAGTGTTCGGGTTAGCAAAAGGTTTATAAAATCCATTTCTCTTTTATTTACACACTTTTATCATAAGAGTATAGAATATGAGTAAACAAAAAATACAATTACAAGACCTTAACCTTGACACCCGATATAAAGACTTGAAAAAAGTTTCTGGAACAGAATTTTCCAAAATAAAGAAATTTATTGAAATGGCTAAGAATGGAGAACTTAATGGAGGAACTGATATCTCAGAAAACACTGAAAGAAAATATATAGATGCTTTGAGTATGGCTTATAAGCACATTACAAAAAAGCAATTGAACCAATTAACCAAAGTAGATTTAACAAACTTAAAGCAAGATTTGAAATCTGGAAAGATTAAATCTAGAAATAAAAAACCTTATGCTCCCACATCTCAAAGAGAGATGGAATTAATCTTGATAAGATTTTTAGAATTTGTTAACCCAAAGAAATATAGTGGTTTTAAATCGTGGTTTGTTGTGAAAGTTCCAAAGAAGTCAGTAGAATATCTAAAAGAAGAAGAAATAATTAAATTATATAATGCTTGTAAAACCAATCAGGAAAGATTCTTAATCTGTGTTCTTTTTGATGGAGGTTTAAGAGCAAGTGAATTTCTTAATATTCGATTTGAAGATATAACCAAACCTTCAACAAGTTACCCTTACTATAAAATATTAATTAAAGAAGAATACTCAAAAACAAAAGAAAGAAATATAGGTTTATATTGGAATCACAGCACAGAAGCTATTAGAGATTATCTTGCAGAATTAGATGATAATGACCAAAAAGCTCCTGTATATAATAAAACTTATGATTCTATTCGTGTATTCTTAACAAGATTAGGAGAAAAAGTTCTAAAGAAAAGAATTCATTTTCATATTTTCCGTAAGAGTTCTGCTTCTTATTATGCTATGAAATTAAGATCAAGACAAAGTTTAGTTTATAGATATGGTTGGACATTCTCCTCTGATGTTCCAGATGTATATATTTCTCGTGAGCAAGGAGATGAAGAAGTAAAAGAAGATATAGAACAAGTAGCTATTCAAAAAATAGAGAAAGACAACCGTGAATTAAAAACTCTTATGAGCATTAATGAAGAAAAAAATCAAAGAGAAATAGAAAATCTAAAAAAAGTATTATTCAAATTTGTTCAAGGTGAAGCTGTTTATAATACTGATGAAGAAGCTTTTTATGAAGGTGATGATCAAATAAAAGCTATCAAAATTAATTCAAAAAGATAATTGCGTAATTTTATACTTTTCTAAAAAAACTCCCACGCCGAGAATGTGTAATTTTGTCCAAATCAATGAGTGTGTTTTTTACTTATTGATGAATTATAAAAGTGAATGGTGTTTAAGTAATCTTTTATTTTTTAGGAATTTATAGAAGTGCTCCGCAATCAACTATAAGGGTCTGTCCTGTCATGGCATCATTTTCTATAAGAAAAACAACTGCTTTTGCTATTTCTTCTGGTTCGATTAATCTTTTATGGGAATTTTTTTCTATCAATTCTGCAATCAATTTTTTCGAGAGATTGTTTTTTATTAGACTTGTATTTGTATATCCAGGGGCAACAGCATTTACGTCTATTCTTCCTTTAAATTTTTTAGCGAACGCTTTTGTATAGCTCTCAACTTCAGATTTTATTCCACTCGCTAAAATTGAATTTGGATTTGGACTAATTCCATAAATAGAAGAAATATTTACAATTTTTCCCTTACCCATCAATTTCTCTGCATAAGTGGTGCAAAGATAAACTCCCCATCCATTCACCTTATGAAAATTTTCATAAGCCTCATATTTACAATCATTAGACAAATCAGATTTTAGATAAATTCCAGCATTGTTAATTAAAATATCTAATTTTCCTTGGTCTTTTTTTATAACTTCAAATATTTCTTTAACGTCTTTTTCAGAAGAAATATCTCCATTGAGATATTTAGCCTTAAATCCTTGAGACTTTAATTCTTTTTCAAATTCTTTTCCTATTTTTTTGGACTTGTAAGAATTGAGGTAAATAATTGCTCCCTTTTTGCAAAGCATTTTTACAATAGCTTTCCCTATACCTTTGCTTGAGCCAGTAATTAAAATAACTTTATTAGAGATATTCATTTTAAAATTAAAAAATTAAGCCACTTCTCTTTTGCAAAAATCATAAAAATCTAATTCTACCCCTCTTATATTGCCATTAGGTAAGATTGTTATTATTCCTTTTTTCAAATTATCTTTGTCATCTTCTTCGCTTACAGGAACATATCTTTCAAAATCTTCAACAAAGATTTTTCCATATTCTTTTTCTACTTCTCTTAAAGTATTTTTTAATTCATTATTTGTTAAAGATAATTTTTCCTTACTTCTCCCAATATTTTGAATGGGTCTTAATAGTAAATTTGAGTCTGTTGAAAATGCAAGTTTTGCTAATCCTGCTATTTCAGGTATATCCGTTGGAGAAATTGTAGCGCTAATTTCTACAGGAACATTGTTTTCTCTCAAATAATTAATAGCATTTAAGGCTGTTTCCCATGATCCTTTTCCTCTTCTTGAGTTATGCAATAAAGCGTCATAACTGTCAACACTTATTTGTGCTTTTTGTAATTTTTTTAAAATATTCTCTTCAATTGAATTTATCTTATATCCATTTGAAAGGATACTTGTTTTCAACCCTTTATCTAATGCAAAGTTTAATATTTCAATTGAATCGTTTCTCATCATAAATTCTCCGCCAGTGATTAATAGGGTCTCTCCCCCATATTCTTTTCCTGTGTTTAGAATATCCTTCCATTCACCTAGGGATAATTCATATTTCATTGGTTTTCCAGAATCATTAAAACAATAGCTACATCTAAGATTACATCTTTTGGTTAATTCTACGTTCATGTGTTTTACTTTATTTTCCATACTTTAATTAAGAGAAAAGAATATAATAATCTATTTTATAGATTTCACACAAAAACGATAATTTTATAAGCAGATTTATTATTATACTGACTATATGGAAAAATTAGACCTTAAAGATAAGAAAATTCTATATGAATTGGATCAAAATTGTAGGCAAACAGATTCACAAATTGCCAGAAAAGTTAAGCTTAGCAGAGATTCAGTAAGATATAGAATAAATAAGCTTGTAGAACAAGGCTATATCAATTATTTTATGGTAATTCTCAATTCAATGAAGTTAGGTTATAAATGGTACAGAACTTTTTTTAGATTTCAGAATTTAACCTTAAAAAAAGAAGAAGAAATATTAAACTGGCTAAAAAAACGAGTGAGTTGGATTACAAAAGTTGAAGGTATATGGGACCTAAATACTGGAGTTTTCTGTAAAACTGCTTATGATTATAGGGATTTTATTAATTCTTTTCTAACAAAATATGGAGATTATATTGAGAATTATAAAGTTGCTATTGTTACACGTATGTGGCATTACACAAGAGATTATCTTTTGAATAAAAAAACCTCAAATCCTATTTATGCCATCATGGGATATGGTTTAAAAGAAGATTATTCTTCCCAGAAAATAGATAAAACAGATTATAAAATTTTACAAATTTTGTTGAAAAATGCTCGTATGAATATCATAGATATTGCAAAGAAAATAGATTCAACTGAAATGGTTATTAAATATAGAATAAGAAAACTACAAGAAAAAGGAATTATACTCGGCTTTCGTCCTTTTTTGAATATAAAAAAATTAGGATATTTATATTTTAAAGTGCATTTTTCTTTGCGTAATTTGTCTTTTGAAAAAAAAGAAAAGATTTTTTCTTATATCCATTCTCATCCAAATACTGTCCATACCACAGAATTAGTTGGAGGAGCAGATCTTGAAACAGAATTTCAAGTCAAAGATAATGAAGAACTTTATTTGCATATTAAAAAAATAATATCTGAATTTGGAGAAATAATAAAAGATTATGAATTTATGCAATATACCGATGAAGTAAAGTTTACTTATTTACCTGAGATGAAGTTTTAATCTTTCCTCTTTTAAGACACCCTATCTGGGCGTTGAATGTCCAAACCCCTTTAAGAAGAAACATATTTAGTTATTTATTTAATAACTCTTCTCATTCCAGAATAGATATCTGCTTTTGATTCTAATAGTGATTGTTCTTGTAAGAGTTCTTTTATCTCCTTAAAATTAGAATCTCCTTTTATTAAGCTATAGTTTTGGTACCCTAACCACTGCGCTCTAAAAACATTTATAGAATCTATATCTCCATCATTATTTCTATCAAAACCACTGTATAAAGGAGTTACTGTACCTGATTTATATTGTATAACAGCATCAGGATAATTTGGTTCAAAATGACCTTTCATAACTTTCCAAGTAAATCCTCCAAGCATAACTACTCCTGCAAGTCCAAGCAAGATCTCTTTAATTGTTTTTCTCATGAAATTTAGTAAACAATTCATAATTTAAATATAACCCCCCTCTATGTGTTGGGTAAACCAAAACTTTATATACTCAAAAATATTTCTAAGATCTATGCTCGAAATACTAAAACATCTTGGATTAACACCTTCAGAAGCTAAAGTTTACGCAGCACTTTTAGAGACTGGAAAAAATACTGCTTCAGGCATTCTTTCAGAAGCACAACTAAATTCAGGGAGAATCTATGAAATTCTTGACTCACTCGGAAAGAAAGGATTAGTTAGCACAATTAAAGAAGGAAAAACAAAATTGTTCATTGCCTCCCCTCCAGAAAGAATTTTGGATTATCTTAATGATAAAATACATATTATAGAAAGTAAAAAAAATGAATTTGAAAAAGAACTACCAAAATTAAAACAGACATTTAAAAGTAAACAACAAGAAACAGATGTAGAATTATTTATGGGAATTAAAGGTCAGAAAACAGCATATAATATCTTATTTGCTGAAGCAGAAAAAGACAAAGACAAAGAAATTATTGTGCAAGGAATCACTAAAAAAGAAAGATATCCTCAAGAAGTTTTGGATCTTTTAAGATATTATGTTTACAAAAAGAGAAAGCAATTAAAGCTCAAAGTAAAAAAAATTGCAGATTTTGATGCAAGAAACGAAAAAATGTATTTAGAAGATAACTCTGAAATAAGATATCTTCCTTTTACTTCAACAACATCAATGCAAGTTTTGGGAGATGTTGTAATGATGCAATTTCCAGTTGACCCAATAATTACATTGATTATCAAAAACAAAAATATTGCAGCAGACTATAAAAAGCAATTAAAATTCTTATGGAAAATTGCTAAGAAATAACTCCCGCTCCGGGCGTTTCCCTCCAACCCTTAAATTCAAAATTTTCTATTTTTCCTGTTTTGTTAAATAAGTCTTACTTTAAGTCTACTTTTTAACAGAAAAGAAGCAGGACTAAAGCCCTGCTAATCCCAAAAATAAAACAACAATTAAGATTAATTCTCCAATTGTAAGATTTTCCACTTAAACTCACCCCCTAAAAAATGTCTCATTAATAAATAAGGCCAAGGGGATTTTTAGATATCGATTATAAATCCTTTTTTAACAGAATAAGGGTGTGACCCAAAAAATATATATAATATGCTTTCTACTTAAGATAATGGAAAATATATCACAATGGTTCGCAAGAGAAGTTTTAGGTGAAAAGGAAGGTAAAAGTGTGTCTCAAATAATAGCAAATAATACTAATATGAGTGTAAATGCTGTTCATTTCTTTATGGCTTTGGGTGTAATAGCTTATCTTGGTTCAAGAAATTAAATTATCAATCTTTCTTTCAATTCGATCTAACTGAGTATCATCTCTTAATTTCTGTCTGCACAATTCAGAAATACTTATGCTCTTTTCTTCTGCTTCTTTCATTAATTTCTCTTTAAGATTAGTTTCAAGTAATAAATGGATGTGTGAGTTTTTCTTTCCTTCGGGAATAGAAGACTTTTGTTTTAACTTTTCTTCTAATTTAACCTCTAAATGTTCTAGCATGGAAAGTACTTTTTCTCCAATATTTTCTTCCATCTTATTTTTATTTTAATTTAGTTTATAAGAATTATTGTAATAAGAAAATGTTCACTCCGAGCAATTAGAATAAGTTATACGCCCTTACTTTTTATTGAATAAATAAGGAGAATAATCTTTTTAAATTTTAGTTTCTAATATATGTTCAGAATCTCCTATGAACTTTTGAACTCTTGTTATTAAATAACTTATCTCTCCAGAATGTATCTCCATATCAATTCCTGCTCTATTCTTTCCACTTCTATGGAAGATATCATGTCTTTTTTGAATATCTTCTTGAAAACTCATCAATCTTTCTGGGAGTTCAATATTCAATATTTTTCTATATAATTCTCTTGTCATTCTTATATTATGAAAAATTATGTTGTCCATTATTTCTTTAACTTTATTTTCTATAAACTCCCCAATCTTCTCTCCTTGGAGGCCCAATTCACTTAAATTATATTTCTTCTCACCACTTGGAAAATCATAGTTTTTTAAGAAAGAATAAAAATAATTTTTATTATTTATAACATGGTATTTAAATGCATCACCTAAATAAGATTCAAGAGAGGTAATAATAGAACCATATAGTAATTTTTTTATAACTATTTGATGTTCTTCATCAAGTTTAGAAAGAGAATTCTTACAATCTTCTATCTTTTTAAGTATATCTAAAGAATTTTTTGCATACTCTGAGGAGACTTCTAAATCACAAAAATCTGCTCTAAATAGAGATTGATTATAGGGAAAGATTAAATTTCCATCTCCAATCTTTAAAATGTGTTCTTTAGTATAATCATTATAATGAATATCATTTATAGATGACAAAACTCTATCTTTTAGCCCATCAAATTTTAAATTATTGTAAAAGCAAATTGCTCCTCTTGAAAAAAATTCCTCTTTGGGTAATTCCTCAAAACTATCTGGAAGAGTGGTATAACCTTCTTTTGCATTATATTGAATTATTTTAACATTTCCTAGAGATTTGCATTTGTTCCTACCTTTAAAATAAAAAGTAAAAAAGTGACTATAATAATTATAATCATTCCAAGAATTTACTCTTACAAAGATTAAACAAGGATAGTTGAGATTATTATTTTTTTCGAAGTCCAAACAACAAGAAAGTTCCCCCAATTTTGCGCTATTATGGATTGCATAAAAATTTAATGGGGTTTTTTCTACCATAAATTAATATCAACTCTTACTTTTTTAAATTTTTGGCTTCAATCAATCTTCTTTAAAACTTCTCTGCCTTTCTTTGTTATCACCCTGTTTGAGCCTTGAATAGAATGTTTGACGTTCGTTCTATTAAAAAATTGCGTTTCTAAATTCTTCCAATGAAGAGGTTATCACCGTGTTGTATAATTTATCTAATTTAGATATTTTAGCCATGTCAACAAACATCTTTTCTCCAAAAAGGATGTCACAATATGCTATTCCCATCGTAAAGCTCATTAAGTCACTTAGATCATTAGGCTTAATCTTTCTATCCAAATTCTTGTCCCTTTGATTCCATAAAGAGAAATAGGTATGAGTTGCTGGAAGTTTCTTTAGAATTTCTATTAATTCATCAAGATTCATATTCGTCCTAGTAATAGAAAAACCATATTTAAGGAAAAATTTAACTAGTCTAGAAGAAAGGAAATCTCTAAGAAAACTTTTCAAAGCATCTTCAAATTGTGTTTTTTTGTCCTTTTGGAATCTTTCTTTTCCTCGAATCTTTTCAAATTTAGGAGTTGCTTTTTCTATATAGGATGAATACTCTTTCGCTCGTTCTATTGACTTCTGAGTTGAAAAAATAGCTTTAAATGTTTCTAAAGAATTAACTTTTTCTATTAGCTCTTTTTTAAGTTCTTCAGAAATGTCTCCATCTAAAGATGCTTCCATTCCAATGATTCCAGAAACCCCGTTTCTAATAACCTTAGACTGAATATTAATCTTTTTCCCCAATCTCTCAAGAAATAAGTTTTCAACTTCATCATCTATTATCCAATCTCTGAATGGTGAGATTGCATTTCCTTGGGATAATTCAAATATAAATTCTAAGAGTCTATTTCTACTTCCCTCATTCCTTCTCTTCAAAGTCTCTTTAATATTTATTAAAGAGACTGCAATCTTAATTTCTTTATTTTCAACTTTTTTCTTTAATTCACAAACTAAATCATAGGTCTCTCCACTTCCCTTATACCATCCTTGAGCAAACAATACCCATTTGTTCATGTCTAAATATATGTGTTTCATCTAAAAAGAGGCATTCTTTTTTTAATAAGTATTGTGGTGAGTGCCCTCGTTTTTGAGCGTTAAATAGAAAGTTTGGTTCTCGGAACGCCCACGCCAGAAGAATAGGGGGAGTTTATTATACAACTATAAACCAAAAGACCAATACTCCATCTTTTTTCTTATTATTTGTTGTTGTTCTAATGGTAGTGTATTCAATAGTTCCTCTTGTTGTTGTTTCAACTTCTTTTCCTTTCTTTTATTAATCCTAATCTTTTTATCTTCTTCTTTACTTCTTATATCTCCTAACTCTTTTTTATTAGGTAACAACTTACATTTAGGACAATACAATAAATAATTAAAATAAGTGTCTTGGTTAATTTTATCTTCTTCCCAATCTGAATCCCAACCTTCTTTTCCACAAGCATAACAATCAATTTCCATTCTCTCAAAACAATCTAAACCATTTATTTCATATTGCAATTCTCTTAACTTTTTCTTCAATTCAATTATGTTCTTTTCTGGATTACAATTATAACAAAAAATAAACATGGTTGGATGATATTTCTTTTTACATTTAGAACAAAGAATCATTCCTTTTTCCCAAGCAAAATGACATCTATTACAAAAAGTTAGAGTATTGGTTAAAGATAAATATTCTTTTCTTGCTTCTTCCTCTATTGAATGTTTCCTTAACATTTGCTTAAAAGAAATAAGGTGGTGGTGTCCTAATTTTTTAATAGAACCACATTGCTCACAACTATCTTTTAAACCATTCTTTCTTACAGCCATCCATTCTTTTGTTCTCCATATTGATTTTTGTTTCATTTTTTCTTGTTTTATTCTTTTTAATTTTTTTAATAATCTCTAAGGTTAAAAGAAAAAATCCACTATAGAAAATAAAGAGAATTAATATATTTCCAAAAGCATCCCATATATTCATCTTTACATATACCTTTGTCTTAAAATCAACTGTAAGGTTGCAATTAAACATATAAGGGTCAGAATAATCTATATCATAAGTTACACTTGCACTTCCAAAATTGTATTCGTCGATCCTTATTGTGTCTATAAGGTTTTTTTCTCCAGTTTCAACTGACAAGGTTTTGTTCTCAAAAGTTAAATAAATTGTTCCCATATCCATATAAGAACAATTGTTCAGGGCTTTATTTTCTATAGGTTCAAGATATAAATTAAAAAATTTAAAATCAAAAGGAGAAGATATTTTTCTAAAAAAATTAATCCAGGAAGGTTTTTCAAACTGTTCATTATATTCATTTAAGTCTATGGAAAAATTTTCCCCCGGATAATAATTTGATTGACTAAAGAAAGGGGGGAAATAGAGCAAAATAGATCCTATTAAAATTAATAAAAAAACAATTGCAGTTGCGTTTTTTCTCATAATTCCTATAGGTTTTTTGCAATTTTATAGTTTTCTATATAAAGAGAAACAGAACCAAAATTACACAAAATACTTAAAATATGTAAATTTTCTTAGATTTATGAGTTCCCTATATAGCCATGAAAAAGAAAAGTCTGCTAGAGATAGTTATTTGGAATATTCTGGGAAAGCTAAACACGAGCTAGAAGCGTTAAAGAAAATTTATGAAAACAAAGTTGAAATTGAAAGAAAAATTTCAATAGTAACATGGATGTCTGAGAAGACAGGTAAAGATGTGGAGAAGATAATAATAAAATATGTTCCTCGGACTTTCCTTATCTCTATGTTGGTACTTATTTTTTATATTATCTTTGTTTTTTTGATAAATTTTGATTGGTTTAATTTTTCAGATAATCCAGTGGCTAGTGGAGTCATTCTATCTATTATATTTCTTTTTCTTGTAGTCTCGGGAATGATATTGGATTACTTAAAACCGTCCTCTAATCAAAGAGAATTAAGAATAATAAATGAAGTTCTAGCCAATAAATATCTTGACGGAGATAAATTAATTACACCTAAAAACCCTTTTTCAAATGAACAACATTATATAGAAACAATTAATCTTTGTGAAAGATATATACATATATTAGACAAATATTTTAATGAGAAAGGTTTAGAATTATTGTCAAAAGGTATATCACCAAATATTAAAGAGATAAAAATTCTCACTCAAAAATCAGAAAAAGTAGACAAACTTAAAAAATCTTTCAAAAAACTTAAAACTGAATTAAAAAATAGAGGGATTTTTATTGAATTGAAAGTCTTAAAGAATAAAAAATTATTGGATGAAATTCACAATAGGTTTTTGTTTTCAGCAGGGGCTTGCTATGATATCCCTTCTCCAGATACAGTCAGTAGAGGTCAATTATCTACAATAAGCAGAATTAATGGAAATCAAATTAACTTTGAAAAATATTGGAGAGAGGGGTTAGATATTTTAAAAAATTGAAATAAAATGTTAAATAATTCAATAAAAAAAGATGTTTATAAAAATCTTTTTATCTTTTCACATAATGTCTAAAACTCTTATCCTCAGAATTAACACATTTGATAAGCCTTCTTTTTCCATAATAATTATAAATAACCCTCAACTTACTTAAAAATGAAACTTCCAAAAAAAGAAAGAATTTTTATCTGCCATAATAAAGGAGATATAAAAAATACTGATGTAAGAGAAAATATGCCTGTTTGGAGAGAAATAAAATCTTTGCTGGAACAATTTAAAGATCATACGTCTAAATTAAAACTCCCAAAGGAAGAAAAAGAAAGATTAGACTTACTTACCTTTTATTTAGGAAAAATTGTTGAACATTATGATTTTGAAGCTTCTGAGTTTAGTTTTTCTGTTTTATGCTCAATTATTGAAGCCGTTGGCAAGTATGATTCTCCACTAATAAATGGTGGTTTCGGCCGCTTTAAATTAGCAATTAAGAAACATTTTGATGATGTTTTTACAAATGATGTGGAATTTATGAATGCAATGGATTCTTTATATCATACTATTGGGAGATGTTCTTTTAGTCATGGAGCGGAAAGATTGCATTGGTCAGCTCAAATTGGTTCTAAAGCTAATTTGCCTTTAATGAAAGATGGAAATGGAAAATATCTTATGATAGGAAACAAACATTTATTTCAAATAGCAGTAGAAGTTATAACTAACTATTTTGAATCTAAAAAAATTTAACTTATAATTTCTTAGCTTCTTCCAAAACCTTTTTCCCTAAAGAAGTTATTCTATAAAATTTAAATGCCCTATCTTCAGGATTTTTGCACACAATTAATTTCTTATCCAATAACTCTTTAATTGTTCGAGAAGTATGTGCTTTATACATTTTAGTCGTTTTCATTATTTTTATTTGACTTTTTTCCCCTTCAGATAATAATTTCAAAATTTCCATTCTCCGCTTACTTCTTGCAACAAAGCTAATTATTCTTGGGTTAACCATATACCAAATGGGTAACCATATCTTTTATTGATAGGTTACCTTTTGAGTTACCAAGTATTTAAAAAACCCAAAACCCTATAAAAAATATGCCAAAAGAAAAGAAAAAATCTTGGTCTAAAAAAACTTCAAGTGAAAAAGAATATGATATAAGAAGAATTGTTGGACTTCCTTTCGCTGCAATTGTAGCCTATCTTATCTATCATTTTTTATTAATTAATTGGTTGGGTAATGGATGGGCTATTGGATTAGGAATTGTTATTTTTGTTGCAGGTTATGGTTATTGGATTGAGGAATCAAATAAAGCACAATATTATGATACTCATAAAGAAAAGATAAAATGAAAAAATATTTAAAAAAACTTGGTGAAGAAATTACCGGAGAAAGAAACCTAATTACAGGTAAAAAGTTTAAAGAAACACCAATAGAACACGGAAAAGTACAAAATTACCTAAATGAGGGATATTTGATAATTTCAGAAGGTAAAAAATATATTACTTTTAAAAAGTCAAAGAAATTCAATGGTTGGTTGTTTATTTTTTTACTTCTTTTGGGATTTATCCCAGGTATTCTTTATTTGATATATTATGCCTCTCAATCAGATAGAAGCATAACAATACAAAAATAATTATCTTACCCGAGATTAACTAAAATTTTTAATTTCTCTTTTTGCCTCAATCGAAACCTCCCTACCTAAACTATCACATTGTTGTCTTAATTTCTTTATTATCACTAATTTCTGTCTTTCAATTGTCTGAGAAGGTAATAATCCCAATGCTTTAAGCCCATCGTTAATCTGTTTTTGTAGTTTTGGCATTAATTTATCAAATAAAGGATGAACTTCTTCATTATTGGAGGGAAAATAGTCATAAGAAATAGATTTAAATTTTTTAGGATTATGTGCGTAAAATTTTTCCTCAGAAACAGCTGTCTTTTTTAATTTTCGCTTTACTCTCAAAGGTCCTCTACAAATCATCTGAGCCTTTGTCCTATTGAGAAATAATACATTCATTGCTACTTCTCTTATTAATATTTCTGAAGAATAAGTTATCTTCATGCCTAACACCTCCATGTCTTCCTCTAATCCTTCAACTACCTCACTATAAAGATCATTTTCACATTTTTTCTTTTCTTGGTTCTTTGCTTCCTTTTCTGTAACATTCTCATAATACATAACTTCAAAGACTGAAGGATTAAATGCTCTATCTAAATTTTCTGTTTTTATATTGGATATTTTTTGGGACATTTTTTAACTCCTATAAAACTAAGTCTCTCTCTGTTTTTATATTTTGCCGAAGATGAATCTTAAATATTTACATATTTTGTAATTTAGTTAAATTTTCATATAATTCTAATAATTTTGTTAATTGATTTATATCTATAATCTTGTCAATTTTAATCTTTAATTTATCATAATTTAGAAGAATAAACTCCAAATCTTCTTGAGACATAATACACTTTTTAATTAATCTATGTTTGAATACTCTTTGATGGTTGGGGGGGAGTTTCTGAAATCCTTCGATATTTTTAATGTCTGTTGGAGTTAGCATTTTAATAGCCTCTACTTTTACCATACATTTTAAGAAATTTCATGCTGGCCAGGATATCCCCTTTTTTAATTTGTTTGAATGGATCACTACTTCTTTTCTCTTTTATTTTATCAATTTTCCCCTTAAATACCAAATCTTTTAACCATCTGTAAAAAGTTGATTTTCCTATATTTGCTTCCTTACAGGATTTCCTTATTGAAAAATAGTTTTTATTATCTTCAAAAATTCTTAGAAATTTCTCTTTGTCTTCCATACTTGTTTTTTTAGGCATTTTCCTCCCTTCGTAAACATTCTTCAATATCTCCTCCCGCGCTTAAGGGATTTACAGCTTCTAATTCAAAATGTCCATGAGATTTATCTGTGATTATATTATTCTCATTTAAATGCCCCCCATTTTTCTCAAAATATTTTTTGGCATATAGACTATCTCTAATTGCAATATGCTGGTTATCGAGATGAAAAGGACAGAAAGAATCAATCTTCAATCCTGGAAAAAGAGATTCTAACTTACGGACAAGAGAATCAATTGCACATCCCAATTTAGAATAACCCTCTGCTACATGATGCACATTCAGACTATCCACCAACACATCAGGAAAAGTTACAGAGATTGATCTAGGATTATAAAAAACAATTATACAACTCCCAATTTCCAATTGGAATCCTGTAAGCTCCTTATTTCTTCCAACAGGGATTTTTATATATTTGTTAAGGTACCTCTCATAATTGACGGGAGGCGATTCTACAATAAACTTTCCTTGGAAAGTATGGAATCTTAATGCTCTCCCTTTATTTTTTTTATTTCTCACAAAAAGCCAATCTAAATCCCACCCCTTTAAATTGATAAGCTGTCTTTTTGTTCTTGGAGTAAGTTTACAAATCAAATCATCTTTTTTAATAAATCCCCCTTCATCTAAATTAGAAATACGTTTATATGTTGAAGATAAGGGTAATTTTATCTTTTCTGAGATTCCTCTTATAGTCAAACCTTCTTCTTTTAAACAAAAAAGAATAGACACATCCTTTTCATCTAATGAATCTTTTGGGAAATTCTCACTTCCCTTAATTGTGGATGTAATTCTTCTAATAAAACCTCTACATCTTTTGCAAACAAAAATGTGCTTTTTAATAGAAGTTCTTTTTTTAGTCTTACACTTAGAACAAATCCTATATGCTCGAATAGCAGTCATTCCAACACCTCACAACTCATTATATCTTTTAACCCAAGGGAGACTCGTTTATCGAACTTATCATTGATTATGAGTGTGTCTGGCGTAATCCCTATAACTTCTCCCGTGAACCTGTAAGTATTGCTTAGAACTAGCCTAATCTTCTTCTTTAGATATGTTTGTGCTTCTTCCTGCTCCATCGTGCTGCTCCTCTATCAATTTTTTTAATAAATGTTCAAGAAATATAGATCTGGGTATTAATCCTCTTTGACCTTCTAATTTCTGGAATAACTCTTCACTTAAACTTATAGAAAATATTATCTTTCCCATAGATATTAGGGAAATTAAGTATGTTAATCCTGTTTTTGCGCTTTTTCGAATAAAAGAAGTTTTTTATCTTGAATTTTGGTTTCCATTGGAGGTTGTTGCAGTGTTTCTGGCACTGAGGTTTCTTTTATATCCTTTATTCTTCCATCTAAGCAGCGAGCACTTATATCAAAGAATTGGGCCCACATATCCAAAGGCAATGGTTTCAGATTGCTCTGTTTGCATACCAGATAAGCACATGCACATAGAAGTCCTTCTTTTTTTCCAATCTCTTTATCTGCTATCAAATGTGCTTGAATAAACATTCTTGCTGCTGTTACAGCTGCATTACAAACTTCATCCTCCCAAAGTTTTATTCTCTTTTCAATAATTTCTCCTCCTGCTTCTTCGTGAGGTACCAACATAGATTCCTTAGAGAATAATTTATGCAGCCCTTTTTTATTTATGTTTTTTGATTTTGGATCAATTTTTGAAAGATTAATAATATATGTTCCCCATTCAATTCCTTTTTCAAGATTTAATTTATTATTAACAATCTCAGCCATTATTGGCAAAAGCTTATCACGCATTTTCTCCGCTTTTTGGTAGAGATCTTGATTTTGATCAGAAAGTGTATTTAAGGCAATTTTATATTTTCTTGATTCAGACAATTTATTCTGATTTTCTAAGTGAATGATCTCAGTTTCAAATACAGAAATTAAAATAGCCCAGATCAAGACTTTCTTTTCCATTGTTTTTGGAAGATTGTTCTCATAGTTATATTTTAAGAAATCCATTGTTTTTTTCTTTATGCTTTCCCATTCTTCTCCAGTTATCTCTTTCAATAAATTCTCCAAGGCATAAATCTCTGTTAAAAATTCTTTTATCTTCGAATCCTGATAATAATTCTCTTTTTTCTTGTCTCTCTGATACCCTGAGCTAAAATTTCTTTTAATCTTTTTATTTCGAAAAACACTTCTTTTTTCAGATTCTAATTCTTGAACTAAATTCTCTTCCATTACTAATCCACAATCATTGCATATAAGTTCTCCAAGAGCAGAATCATAAGATAGATTGATACTCTTACAATTGTCACATTTATCTTTCATTTTAACCTCTTAACAATATTAAAACTCTTATAATTAATAAATATTGTTGCTCGCGTAAATACCAATCTTTAATGATTAAACGGCTTGGTGTATCAAGTAGTTTCCGTGTAAAAAGTCTCGGAGTCTATTTTTGTAAAGAATTTTTTTTATTAAACTCGTAAAGTATTTTTAATAATTTTAGAAATGTTTCAGAGAGAACTTTTCTTGAGAGGTATGTAGTTTTATTAATCATCCAAATTGCTCCCTCACCCATCTTAAAATGTAATAAAGGATAATTATAATCATCTTTATACCCTCTGCGAGCCGACTCCATTTTTGTCATAGGTACCCTTATTCGTTCAAAATAATGCTTAACATCCTTTATGTCTTTTCTTATTTCTCCATCAAAAAGATTCTTTTCAGAAGCTTTTTGGTCTATAGTTCTTATAACTTCATAACTTCCTGTAACCCACAACTGGGAAAGAGTCCAATATTCAAGAAATTCTGGAGATCCAAAAACCATCAATTTATCTTTATCATCTTCTTGACTATGGATGTCTTTAAATTTCTCTATAAGGTTATCACTCAAATCACTCAAACCTTCAACAAAAAAAGGAAGAAAGGGATCGATACAATCTAAAACTCTGGAATATGTTTTCCATTCATTCCATTCTTTCATAAAGGATTATGGCAGGGCATATTTATAAATATTTTTTATCAGACTCCCCCTACTCTCTCGGCGTGGGCGTTGTACAAAACCTTAAATACTCTAATTTTCTTATCTAATTGAGGAGATGAGGCTTCGGTTTTGTCTCTTCACCTATATTCTAATCCCTTAATTTTTACTTACTGGGTGGAGGGATTTTTTTATATTTAAGAAATATATATAAATATAATTTAATTAACAATAAAATGAGTTTAGACAAAGAACTTTCAGTTTTTATGAAGAAGCATCCTGTTTGGTATGGAATAATAATTGTTGTTTTTTGCATTTTTCTTGTAATAATTGTTATACCAGATTCAACAATACCAATTGATGATGATTCAGATTTAACAGGGGATGTGATAAAAGAAGTAGAGGAGATTCAACAAGGAGAAAAAGATTTAGAAATGAGTCTGGAAGAGATCTTTAATATGTTTAGAGGATTATCAGAAATTCAACAAGGAGAAAAAATAAAAGAATTTAAGGGTAATCGAATCAAAACCTCAATTTATGCTTCTAAGATAGATCAAGCCTCACTTTCTACACAATATGTAGTTCTGGAAATGTATGCTTATCCTTATTCTTTATCTCCCTATGCAAAAGCTTTTTTCCCGAATGAAGAAAAAGATAATTTATTAAGTGCAAATATTGGAGATACAATTGTCTTTTCTGGAGAATTTGTAACTTATAAGGAAAGAGCATTAACAAGTTATGTAGAATTTACAAAATCAAGATTTATTGAAATAGAATAGAAAAGATTTATTTTAGCTTAACAGAAGTGTAAGGTCTTCCGTTATGTTTGTTTTTTTTATGTTGAGTAATTGTTACAAGATTAAAAAATTCCAGCTCTTTGACTTGTGACTTAATTGTCTGGTGATTTGTGTTAATCTTAGTTTCGATTTCTCTCAGTGATTTTTCACCTTTTTCCAATAGATCCAAAATCTGCTTTTTTATCTCTAAAGCTGTTCTTCTTGCCATACAACTTATTGATAGCAACTTTTAAATATAAAGAAATGCAACTAATTAATAGCAAGAGAAAATGAGAAAATGAGGTATAGACAAAATCATATCTCTGAGGCAACTTTAAAAATAATTAAAGACGCTAAAGAGCCATTAGAAACTAAAGAGATTCAAAAGGAACTTGAAGGTATTATAAAAGATGTTACACGAACTAAATTATTCTACCGATTAAATAATTTAAGAGGAGAAGGGCTTATCAAAGGAAAACTTGTCGGTGCTGGAAAAGGTGCTTGGATTTGGTGGGTAAAAGACTTTTTCTCAAAAGATAAAAGAAGTAGAAAATGAAAGAAGAAGAAATTAGAGAAAAACTTAAATTATTAAATAATAAAATGTTTGATCCAACTTTATCTGATAGCGAATTTATAACTTTATCTCATATCATACGAGATTATTATAGAAAAGAAAAAATAGAAATTTAGTTTTAATTCTAATATATATATATTTCATTATGTATTACAATGTATAACCATCTTTAAATAAGATTTTTGTTAATTGTAGACACGCAAAAGTTACTCTTGCTCTTAAAATATAGATGTAAGGAGGTATAAAAACATGAAAAAAACAATAAGCGCATTGTTGATTATTTCTGTTCTACTTGTTTCTATTGGATTTGTTTTTGCTGCAAAACCTACTTCAATTGAAAATGGTGTCGAAAAAGGTTGGGAAAAACAAGCTGGTTGTACAACAATTCAGGATGGAGGACTAACTGATAGTGCAGGTAATCCAATATCTATAGGTTATGACGAATTTGGTTATAATTATCAAGCACATATGTTTAACGGAAGATATTGTGATTCTGACAGAGTTATTGGTGGATTATATTGTGATGTTGATTTAATAATGAAATGGAATGATGGTTGGATGTCAAACACTGATTGTGATGGTTGGGATGTTTCAGGAAATTGGGTAATAACGGTTAATAATGGAGCATACCCCCATGACTATACTTTCGCAATGACATCCTTACCAGACGGAACTTTCATAGGTACTGGTGGCTATCCTGCAGGTAGTAATGATTACACTTATGATGAGATAGTTATTGATGGACAAATTATCGAAGATACAATATCTTTCACTGCTGTCTATTACCAAAATAATGTGGCAACAGGATATGCTTGGGACGCGACAGGAACAATAAATGCTGATGGCGAATTAGTAGAGGGAACAGGCACATCTGGAGTATATGAGTGGCATAGCACATCAGGGTTAGCAGTTAGAACATTGGACAGACACTATGGATTTAATAGTTATATTGGTTCAGGAGCATGGCTTACAAATCATCAGAGTGGAACAAACGGAGATGGAACAAAATGGACATATTTCACAAAGATTGTAGCAAAACCAACAGCAGATTTTGTATGTACTGAAATTGGTGGAGCAGAAATTTGGGGTGCTTTCTGTAAGATACAGACAGTTTCAAATGACCCTGCACTCGACGAACATGGAGTTCAGTTATTGGCAGATGTTCCAGGATTTGGATTTTATAACGCATAATTTTTAATGGGAACTTCTTGTTCCCTTTTTTTCTTTTTATTTCAATTCCCCCTACTCTTTCGGTTGGGGCGTAAAACAAAAGCTATAAAAACTATTTTTCATTAAAATAATCATGGCAATTAAAATCGGTCAGTATCGGCACAAGAAAAGATTTTAATAGCTATGCTTCTATAATTAAATATAAAGGAAAGTTAGGGCTAAACCGAACAGATGTGTATTGGCTACCCCTTCCGCCCTTTAAAGGAGGATGAATTGAGATGAAGAAGTTAAAAAAACAGAAGCTTTTAGATAGAATAAATATAATTGGAGCAACAACAGGATCTTTTTTAGTTATTTCAGGATTATTTTCTCTGTTTAAAATAAGTATGGATAATCTTATTTTCTTCCTTGTATTTGTTTGTATTATTCTTCTTATTTGGAAACTTATATTAGAGAGGAACCTAAAATGACAGAAACAATAAAAGGATTTAAGGATAAAGTCGGAAAAGAAGCTGAAAAAGCTTCATTTATTCGAGAAGTTATTAAACAAACATTTGAAAAATATAATTTTCAAGAAGCTGAGACACCTATAATTGAAGATGAGAAATTTGTAAAGGGAAGTTCAGATGAAGGAGATGATGCAATCTCAGATATTTTTAAACTTCAAGATAAAGGAAAAAGAAATCTTGCATTAAGATATGAATTTACATTTCAATTAAAAAGAATTGCTCAAAATAAAAAACTTCCTTTTAAGAGATTTCAAATAGGTCCTGTTTTTAGAGATGAACCAGTACAAGGAAATAGGTTAAGACAATTTACACAAGGGGATGTTGATACAATCGGAGCCAATATTAAGGATGAAGCAGAAATTTTAGCAGCAACAAAAGATATCTTAAATGCATTAAAAATTAAATCAACTATTTATGTAAACAGTAGAAAACTCTTGAATGAAATATTAGAAGAACAAGGAATAAAAAATAAAATAGAAGTAATAAGAGAGATAGATAAATTAGATAAAATTCCTGTGTTAGAAGTAAAAGAAAACTTAAAAAAATTAAATGCAGAAAAGATTTTAACTGTTCTTAAAAAACCAAAAGAATTTTTTAAAAAATATAAAGCATTTTCTGAAATTGAAGAATTAGCAAAATATTGTAAATATTATGGGTTTGATGTTGTGTTTTCTCCTTTTTTAGCAAGAGGACTTTCATATTATATTGGAAATGTATTTGAAATAAAGTCAGATATAAGGGAAACAATTTGTAGTGGGGGAACTTATAAAATTGGAGATGTTATTGCTAGTGGTATTTCATTTGGCATAGAAAGATTAATGGCAGTAACAAAAGTATTAATTGATATAGATAAGACTTTGATTGTATCTTTAAATCAAGACAAAAGAGCAATTAGTTTAGCCAAACAATTGAGAAGAAAAGGCAAAAATGTAAGTGTATATTATGGCAAACCTTCAAAAGCACTTGAATATGCAAATTCTTATGGAATTAAAAAAGTGATTTTTGTTGGTGCTAGAGAAGTTAAAGTAAAGAGGTTTAAGATTAAGGATATGAAGACAGGGAAAGAAAGTAAATTGAATGTTTAATATTCATTACTTCTAGGATCTTTACCATTATATTCTGAACGACCATCACAATCAGGACATGTGTCTTCTTTTAGATATTCTTTTTTAGTAGAAGCAGTGCACATTTTACACCTTTTGCCGAACTCGTTTAATAATAAATAAGTATCATCTCCAAGATTATTTCCTCCAAATCTTGATTCAGAATATTTATTATGTGGTCTATAAAGAAATATTCTTCTAGCTTCTTTTTCTGTCAAAGGGATTATAACAACGGTAACTGTACGTTTATTTTTAGAACCCATATCCCTTTGCTCTACCCTATCTAATAAACCCATAATTAAATTTACACTAGAGCCTATTTATGTTTTTATTTAGTAGAATATATATTTGAGATTATAATTCACTCAAGCTTTCTTAAAATCTCTTTCATCCTATTTAATGTTGCTTTTGATTCTCGTCCTTTTTTAAATTCACGCTCATATACTTTTTCTCTTCTCTTGATTTCTTTTATTGCAGCTTGCTTGCAAATTTCTTCATCGATGATTCCTGCCTTTGTATTACTAACCCCCATATCTGTTGGAGAATAATATCCAAAAGCAGATTTCTTCTTTGTTATTGATTTAGAAATCTTCATTAATATTTCAAAATTATCAATATCTCTATTATAATTTACTGCTTTCTTTTTATGATGTTTTAGATGATAAGGATCTATTTTATTTTTATCTTGTAAATCTGCTGTTGCTGCTTCATATGCTATATTTATTGGATGTTTTAAGGGCAAATCATATACTGGGAAAGTCTCAAGTTTTGCAAATCCTGATTTAATTTTTCTTTTCCTATCTGAATAAATCTGACTCATTGTGACTGCCATTTTTCCAGAACCGCTTGCTGCACCAGTAACAATTACTAATTTAGAAGTTATAGGGATTGAGGAGTTCTTCTCATAACCTTTAATCGCATTTTTTACATTAGAATAGCCTTTTATTTCGTTATGAAAATAGACTTTTCTTACTTTTTTATCTAAAATCTTCTTTAGTTTTTTAGCTTGTTTTTCATCACTAAACCTCGTTATAACAACATAATCAACTTTTAATCCTGCTTTTTTGAAGAATTTTAAATCTTTTAGAGTTTGTTTTTTATAACTTAGGTTAAAATCTCCTAATCTTTTTTTACTGCTTAAATCTTTTGCATTTACACAATAAATTATTTCTAATTTTCCAAGTGTTTTTAATAATTCTAATTTTGTTTTAGGATTATAACCAGGCAAGACTCTTGAAGCATGACCATCATAAGCTAAATGTCCTCCCACTTCTAAATAAAGTCTATCAAATTTCTTTATTCTCTTAAGAATTTCCTTTTTCTGAGCACGAATATATTTTTCAGTATCAAACCCTCTTTTCATAATATAATTAGAAATTTAAGATATATAAAATTATTCAAGTTCAATCTCTCTTCTCCAACTATTTTCACCTGTAGATATATCTTCAAAAGATTTAACTTTTAATTCTTCTTTAAACAAAGGACAATTAAGAACAAATGTCTCAAATTCTCCTCCTTCTCCTGCAGGATGAATCTTATACTTTTCCTTTAAGATTTGGACTTCGTCGATGAATTGTTTATCTATTATTTTGCCTAACCATGATTTGTCCAGGGGGTATGCCGCTATGCCTACTATTAATACCTTAAATCCTTCCTCAACTAACTCTTTAAGATATTCTATTTCATCTTTGTGCCATAATGGATTAAAACATTTTAAATTTAGTTTATCACATATTTTTTGAATTCGTGATGCTTGATAAACAGAATATAAAGCTCCTGTAACAATTGTATCAATATTATATTTTTCTTTAGCTAACTTAATTACTTGCTCGAGATCTTCAAGTTCTTTTTCTTTTTCACCTTTTGTCTCTTGAATTAATAAAGGAATATTCATAACTTGGGCTTGTTGTTTTGTTTTTTCAATTGAAGGAGTATGAAACATATAGCTCTCCTTATTTTCAGATAAGACGGTTATAAGACAAGCTAATTCATATCCTGCTTTTTTTGCTAAATATGCAGAATAACATGAATCTTTTCCACCTGAAAATAAAACTCCTGCTTTCATGAAAAATAGAAATATAATGGGTTTTTATTTCTTTACTACAATCTTTAATTTCTTAACTTTATCATCTAATGATATATCACTTTCTTCTTCCATAATTCTTTCAAGATAGTTAAAAAAAGTACTATCTTTACTTAAAAAAAGATAAGAGGAATCTTCAATTATGTCTCTCAAACTTAAATTAATCTCCCCTGCAGATCCTATTCCTCCATGAGGATCCCCATTAACATATCTTGCATAACCATGATGGTCTTTTCTATAGACATAAGTGAATTTAGAAGAATCTTTTCTATTTTCCTTAAGAAAATCAATTCCTTTTATAGTTAGGAAAGTTGCTGCAATACCTAATCCAAGATACAATATTTTCTTCATATTAGATTCAAATTAAATTTACTTTTAAGAATATGTGTAATTAAAAATAATCATCTATATTAGTATATAAATGTTTAAAAATAATTAAGAGGTGTGATTAAAATGGGTAAAAGTAAGTTCAAAGAAAGAGCATATAAAATCTTGTACCAAGAATATAAAAATCTGTTTGAGAGGATAAGGCAAGAAGCAATGAATAAATCAGAGTACGGAAAAGATGAAGATAAGATTAAACTTCTTTCTAGCATAGCAGACCATGAACAATATAGTTATAATGGTTTTATTGGAAAAGAAGATATTAAAGTTATTAAAACATTAGAAAAATGTTTAGGTGAACACGAATTGGTTGCGAAATAATCATCCGAACATCTGTCCTAGCGGATTCTCAAAGTCTTTGTTGATTTCTTGAAGTCTTTGCTTTTTTTCATCATCTAATTCTTCGATCTCTTTTTCAAGTTCTTCTCTTAAATCAGCATAAGGATCTCCTTTATGCTGCCAATAAACTTCTTTAAGCCAAATATGAATTTCTTCAAAATGTTGTTCTTGTTCAAGCCAGACTTTCTTCTGAGTTTCTAAATGCAACAATGGTGCAAAAGAGATTATTCTTTCCTCTTTACTTTCGCCTACAAAATCTGTATATGAAACCCTATGTTTTCCTTGATTTTCTTCAAAATGTCCAAATAATTGCTCATAAATCTGTTTTATTTTATTTTTAATACTAAATTTCCTTTTAGGAAGTGATATCCCTGCTTCTCTAAGGGCGTTTCTGTTTACAATTTCCTTTTTAATTCTTCTATTTTCTGTTATAATTGCTTTATTAAGAGCTTCTATTAGTTCTTGTAAAGTTACTTTTTTTACTCTTGACATTGGGCTCTTAGGAACTAATATAGGTATTTCTTCGTCAAGTTCAATTCTCTCTAAAACATGTTGTTTTTGCTCTTTTTCGCCAAATAAGATCTCATCAATGCTCTTAAGATGCTTATTTAATAGGATTTCTGACTTGATTCTTAATAAAAGTGCAGCTGCTAGTAGCACTTTACTAGATACAAAAAAATCTGTTTCTTCTAGGTTTTGTATCTTTTTTAGGTATTTATCTGTTAAAACAGTGATATTTATGTCCCAAGGGTCTAATTGTTCTGTATTTATGAGATCATATATGATTTCTTGCCATCCTATCTCTCTATTAAACAATAAATCATGTATCTGGTCTTGTTTTACATTGTTTTTTGAAGAATCAACTTCCTCTTTTTCCATGATTTATTCAATGTATTCCATTATATAAATTTTTATAAAGAACATTAATAAAGAAAGAATATGGAGCCTAAAAATCTAGCCCATAAAGTTCAAAGAAATTTTCTTAGAGGAGATAGAGTAAAAACTTATTTTAATGAAAAATGGTATTCTGGAGAAGTTTTTTCTAGATATTTTAAAGAAAAAACGTATAAATGGGAATCTCCCCATATTCTAATAAAAACAGATGAAAAAGTTGATGATGACCCGAGCGCTTTTTTAAAAGGATTTGGTATTGAAGGTAGAATTGATAATTTAAGGACTATTTTTGAATGGGAAAATGAAGAAACCATGGGAGATGCAATGTATCATGAGGAAATAACTTGGGAGATGAGTGAAGAAGAAAAGAAAGAATATAATAAACCCTTACCTTTTTAATATTGTAATGCCTAAACACCAATTATGTAGTGGATAAAGAAGATTTTGATGTATTTTAAAAGGAGTTACCAGCATTACTACTTTTGGCTAATTACTCCCTGTCATTACAGAAGGGTAACATAACAGAAAGGTTTAAATAGTTCATGATACTCTATTTTATATCACCTCTTTTTGCCCAGGAGACGCTTCAAGTCGTCTAGTTTATGGCTTGGAGAATCTCCTAGGGTTATAATCATTCTTACTGGAGATTCTTCTTATTTATTATAATATTAAGGCTTTCGAAAGCCTTAAAACTCCTAAATTCTTTAATATTTTCGCTCAAAATGGTCTTAAATACATTAAAATGTTGTATGGAGCCTGAGGATTATATAGACCTTATTGGAAAATTAAAAAAGAATAAACTAGTAGTATCTCATGATGAAGCTGGTTATCCTGTATATATTTATACTCTTAGAAAATGTACTATGATTGGAACTGTTCAAGCACTAAGCGATGGGGAAATTGTAAACGGTTTTTTAGAAATTTGGTCTGGAGATATTAAAAATATTGAAAGATTAAGATCCTATCTTGAGAAGAAAATTGGCTCAGAATTAGAGGAGATTGATGAGATTCATTATCCTTCTTTAACACAATAATTCTTAAGAGAATAATCACTCTTTTTTAACTTCTTCTTTAACTTCAGGTGTTTCAGGTGCTTTGCCTTCAAATTCAGAATAATGACATTTACCACAGTATTTTCTGTCTTTAGCATTCATTAAAAATATTCCTGGTCCGCATCTTGGACAATTTCTTTCTCTTGTAACTTTATCACCTTCTATTTTAAATTTGGTGTATTTTTTACTTGTCTTTTTATTTTTGTGTGGTTTTTTCCCTTTTTTCACTGATTTTTGTACGCCCATTATTCTGTTTTCTCCTCTTTTGGTTCTTTGATTTGCTCACTCGCTGGCTCGTTTGATTCAGTAGGTTTATTACTTGATTCTTTGGATTCTTGAGGCTCTGGTATAGAAGTGCTTTGTGTTGGAGCTTCTGGTGCTTTGACTGGTTGTTCTTCAGGATTTTCAACTGGTGCTGATTTAGCTGCAACTTCTTGTTCTGATTGTTCTGGTGCTTCTGGTTTTGCAACCTTATCTTTTTTTGATTCTCCCTCTGTATCTAACTTGTCTTTTTCTGATTCATAAATATGTGCAGATATTGTAAAATTCTTTGAACCAAATTTCCCTAAAATATTCTTTACTCTAATATTTTCTTCAGGTGTTGAAAACTTTTCAGAAATAAATTTTCTAGTATCTGCGTGACTTGGAGTAATTTCTGCATCAATTGTAAATTTAACTTCTTTTCTTTTAAACAAAGGATTTGCTTTTTCTTCAATTACATTAATATTTTTCATAAGAATTACCTAGTTTTAATTGCAAAATTTCCTTTTTTCTTAAGATTTAATTTTTGTGCAATCTCTGATTTTTCAGGATCTAAAATAACAATTCTTCCTTTGAATGTTTCTGTATTTTCTTTTGATTCACATTCAGGGCATTTTTCTCCTGATTCAAATATTCTATTGCAAACTTTACATGCTTTATCTTTTGGCATTTTAATTTAATCCTAGGTTATATTTCCAAAATACGTTTGGTTCTTTATTTAATTTTTTGATTAAGTCTATTGCGTGAGGTTCTCCTTGGTTAGCTGCTTCTACTACATTTGCAGATCTTCTATACTTTCTTCTCTCTAGCACCTCTTGTCTAATTTTATCTATATAATCTGAAAATTCTTCATCCATTATTTCTTTCCTCCTGCTTTACCTTTAACTGCTTTTTCTTCTGCTCTAGCAATCTTTGCAGCTTCTTTTTCTTTTTGAATTTTATCTTCTTGAACCCACTCTAATTTTCCTAAACCAGGTTGTCTCATTGTTAAACCTAATTTTGGTTCATCACCTTTATGACTTATTGCAACTACTCTAGCCATACATAACTCTCCTGATTTTAAACTTCTTTTACTTGCTTTACCCATTAAAGAATTTGCTTTACTAAAACTTACAAAATCATTCATTGTTTGACTTATATGAATCATCCCTCTCATCACCCCCATATCAATAAATGCTCCAAAATTTGTAATTTCTGAGATTACTCCATAAATCAGTTCTTGTAATTCTGGTTTCCAAACTAATAATTTGAATTTTGAATTATAATATGCTGCTCCATCGCCAGGGATTATTACTCCTTCTCCAACTTCTAGAACATCAATTACAGCTATTACTCTTCCTAATTCCTTATCATAATAATCTGAATAAGTTTCTCTAAGTTGTTTCTCAACAGCTTCTGCAGTAGGCAAACCAAATAACTTTGGCTCTACTCTTACATAGTCTTCGACATCAGTTAAATAAAACATAAAAATTATAGTAGAAATTGGTTTAAAAAGGTTATTGATTAATTCTTTCTGAAAGATATTGCCTTATTTCTCTTATTAATTTAGATTCTGCTGGAGATAATTCATCAAAATCATGACCCATGAGATTAAATTTAAATTTTGTAAAATAAGATTCTTTTTCATCATTAATATATTCTTCTTCAAATTCAAACTGAACCATTGCTAATTCTTTTTTTTCTATATTTTTTCTAGTAATTTTACCCCCAACTTTTGAAATATATTCCTCTGATTCAAATTTTCCATATGATCCATCTATTCTTCCTAAACTTTCAAGAGTGTAACTGATAGTGCATTTAAAATGACTTGCGAGAGATTTAAAGAGAAGTTTTATCTCTTCTATAGTTAAAGGATTTTTAAAAGATATTTGTGTTTGTTCAAGTGTTTCTTCTAATGACATGGAAAATACAGCTATGCTCAATTTAAAAGAATTATTGTGAAAGAAACTATATAACTTCCAACTTCTTCTTTCCCCTAATAACTAGCTTAGAATTCATTATTTTACTCTTTATTTCCCTGTCAAGAGTTGCCACGATTAATTTAGGATGTTCTTTTGCATATTTGATTAATCCCTTATCAACATATTTGCCCCTTATATCTATCTTTTTGAATTTATTTCTTTCTAATATTACTTGAGCAAGTTTTGCATCATCTCTAAATTTGAGCTTTTTTGTTGAATTTGCAACTCTTTTTATTTCTTCTATAACTTGTTTTGGAATTAAAATTTCCAAACCCATATTAGGGATGTCTTTAAAAAAATCTA
>SDBS01000740.1_pt1 | contig 32645 bp, 46 predicted proteins | sample 2277091 | NCBI WGS metagenome assembly SDBS01 (sample SAMN10404972, study PRJNA504765) | marine sediment metagenome | isolation source: marine sediment core GS10_PC15, 163 cmbsf | place: Arctic Ocean: Southern Knipovich Ridge | collected 2010 | reverse complement strand
CGCCCCGGCGGTCAAAATTCTTAAAACTTAACACTTACTGAGCAACTACAACGACATTTTCAGCCAACGGTATAAACGTCATGTACCAGATGATATTGCCGGCTGTAGCAGCAGGCGCCTCGATCAGCGTTTCGATCGTGCCTATCGGGCAATACCACGGGCTCATCAGCGACGAGCCGCCGCCGTTATTTGCACCGGCCGTCAGGTTGGCTATCAGTGCCGGGTTAGCGTTCGAGTACACGATCCGCGATCCGATCAGGTACGCATCGATGTCGACCGTATCTGTAAACTCGATGTCGTATGCCGCCGTCCCCGCGTTGCACCACCAGGTATGATCCAGTCGCCCATCGTAGGCCTCTGTGATCTGGCCGATCAGGTTTGTGATCAGTATCGGTCCGCCGCCTACCGTCCAGGCGTCATCGCTGACATACAAAGCCTCGGTCCACGTAGTCACGTAGGTTTTACCCGCAACCAGGGGCACGTCCATCGCCGCCGCATCGACAACCACCGTCTGTGTATTGCCAAAGCACCGCATCGAACCCGGGTCGAGTATCGCACCCAGCGTATCGCCGCTAAGCCTGTTGTCGCTCAAAGTTCCCAACGCAGCCGCACTCAGCTTGATCGCGAAGTCGCCTGTCGAGCTATTATAGATCGTGTTGTTTCTGATCGTCAGGTTTACTTCGACCTGGGTGGACTCGATCGCAGCGGTCGTAAACGCACCGTAGAAATCACTATCCTCGATCACCAGGTTGTTGGTAACCCCGGCAGTGCTGTTGATCGCCGATATATTACCGCCTGCAGCCGTGTTGTTGAGGAATTTAACCCGCGTAAACCGAACATTATCCGTAGCCGCGGCCAGGGTAACCGTATCGATAAACTCGAAAGCACCAGTATTCCTGAACTCACAATCTTCAAAAACCGCACCGTCCGAACTACCGTCAAGGCTGATCGCCACTGTCGTATCCTGCGTCGAGCAGATGAAGATAATGTTCACATACTTGACATTAGCGACGGTATGCGCCAAAGACGAAGCGGTCGCGTTAAATGTCAGCTTCGGCCTTGCCTCCTGAACACCCAGCCCGATGATCGTTATGCCGGGCGAGTTGATGGCTACCGAGGCGCCGATAGTCTCTACATGATTGGCAGCCATAAAGATATATGCTCCCGTGCTGTCGGTCGCATTGTCGATCGCCGCTTTCAGTGTAACTTCGGCATCCGTCCACTCGGTCCCGGTGGCGGCGCCTGTGGCGGAGTTGTCGACGTACCACACATTATCAGCAGCAGAATCTATACCAAGCCTGGCTGCAACATCATCGGCCTGTCTCTGCAGCCATTCGAGCCGTTCGAGGTCGGAACCTGCGGAAACTTCCGTGACATCGGAGGTCTCAGCGCTTAGAGGTACCGCGATCGCCTGTTGATCGATCGTATCGGCTCCCAGATTACCGATACACTTCATCTCGCCCGGATCGAGCATCGTTGCATAGCTGTCGGAGTACAGAACATTATTTTCGATGATGCCCGTCGCCGCACCGGTAAACTCTATACAAAGCTGTCCGGTAAGCGTGTTGCTTATCGTATTATCTTTGATAAGAACGTTCACCGGAACCGCAGACGCACCGCCCCATATCGGAGCCTCGGCAAACTCACCGAATATCGTACACCCGATGATCGTCGGGCTGTCGATAGTCGTTTCACCAAGATCGATAAAACTGTTGGTATGTCCGGTTGCGTCCAGGCTGTAATAGGTACAATTCTTTACCGTCAGGTTTGATGCCGCCTGATCGACGCTGATGACATCGACAAACTCGTCGACGGTAGTCGCTTCGCCATCGATGATGGATACGTTATCGATCGTGACTCCGATCCCCGCATCCTCAACCCTGATCGCCGTATCACAGACCGTAACGCCCGCCTGCAACCTGAGATTCTTGACGGTTATCCCGGCAGCGTCGATCGTCATAAGAATACCGTCGTCGGTTATAGTGATCAAACCCCGCCCATCGCCTTCGCCCATGCCGATAACAGATATGTTGGCGATGTTAAGGACCAGGGTGCCGGTCGTAACTTCCTCATCGTGTCCGTCGGCAACATAGATCGCATCGCCCGCAGCACACGCAGCTTCGGCAAGTGTCACGGTGGCGTATGCGTTCTCCCATGTCAGACCCGACCCGTCACCGGACGTACCACTGTCAACATACCGGATCGTACTCGCAGAACCCATCATAGTAGGGTTGTCGAGTTCCAAATCCTCGGTTCGTTTTACCATGATCTGATCGCCGGTTTCCATATTCGCCGAAGTGGTTTCGATAGTAAACTCACCGGTCACAGATTCATAATCGGTGATGTCCCTTATCTCGCCCTCGGGCGCGTTGCCGGCCGAGTTGACGTTATGTATGATGATCATCGACCATTCAGTATTGAAATAGTCGTCACCAAAGCCCGTTAACAGGGATACAGTAGCAACCGTTTGGCTGGTTCCTGCGTTTGTACCGGTATATCCAGAATCGTTCATGGCAGCGATAGCCACCACGATGGAAGCCGTATCGATCAGGATCGCGTCGAGGTCTGTCTGGGCGAGCACTGCATCGGCAAAGACACTATCGCCGGCCGTCCCTGCAGCATCGCCGCGGTACGGTCCGAACATGGTCGCATAGTTGCGTGTCTCTATATCCTCGGTGTTCATCGCGATATTGTCGGGCGCCACGAACATGGCATTACCGACGATCGCAAACCCCGCACCGTTGGCATAGCACCGGTTGCCGGCTATTGGGCCGTAAGATGAAGCGTGTACGTCGATCGTCATTCCTGCGGTAGCGTCGAGGTTGATCATATCGTTATGACGGATCATTAATCCCGTTGAAGCTGCCTGCAGGACATCGACAACAGAAGCGCTCCACGTCCCGATAAACGTATTACCCTGGATGGCGGTAAAGTCAGATCCACCTGCAAAATAGATCGCCGACGTAGGATCGCTGCTGTCGGTACCTATAAACCTGCAGCCGGCGATGACCAGCTCGTCAGCGTCAGTGGCAACCGAGATCATTATCAGCTGCTCCATCGTGTTGGATGTTTCCCAAAACTCACAGTCGATAAGCCTTGTCCCGTCACCGTCGGCGGTAACAACCATCCCGGCCGTCACACCGCCGGCGTAAGCGCCTAAGATCCGCAGGTTGAAGATCGTCACGTCGTTGGCACTGATCGTAAACTCTGCGCCCGCGTTTGTTATCAGGGATATTGTCGCCTGCTCTTCCCCCTTGCCAAAGCAGTGAATAATGATCCCCGCCTCGTTGGCGTTAAGGGCGGAGGCGGCGTTTATGTCCTCGTTGTGGTTGGATGCGACATATACGATGTCGCCCACGTTCGGCGTACACAGGTCGATGCCTTCCTGTATCGTCGCCTTAGCAGTCGTCCAGCTCGTCCCGGCACCTGCGCTCGAGACGTTGGAATCGACAAAGAAGATCGACCCCGTCCCCGTCTCCGACCCGTCCAGGTTCAGCGCATCGATCGCACGCAGCGCGTTAGTAAAGTCATCCCCAACCCTTCCGGTCTTGAAAGCGTCGGTATTGTTGATCGGGCTGTTGATCGCACCAAGACTATAACCGGACGCGCCGCCGATACAAACGTTCGGGACGAAGAACAAAAAGATCATCATTAAAACAAGTATCTTTTTCATGTTAAAAACTCCTTATATAAAACATCGTGACAAGTGAAAAGTGCGAAAGTAACAACTACCTTCAAACCTTCTCACCTTCAAACCTTCATACTTTCCCACCTTCCCACCTTCCCACCTTCCCACCTTCCCACCTTCCCACCTTCCCACCTTCCCACCTTCCCACCTTCCCACCTTCCCACCTTCCCACTGCGAGCTCTGCTCGCTAAGCGGAGCGTTTCTCCGCGCCCGCAACGATCCTGCTCGTCACCCGACCGGCGGCAGCAACCTGATTTATCATGTCGAACCACACGCGGACATGCCGCTTTATATCTTCATACGGCAACGGGAACTTAAAACTCGCACCCGCCACAAGCTCACTTACAGCCAGGGTCCTGGATTGAAAGTCGGTGACCAGGCTGGTCGCAAACCCATTATCCTCATCACTCTGCAGGAGAACCTTCATCCCGCTCGCAAGCCCGGTGAAGTCTTCTGTCACTGTGATCTCAAGCGACAGGTCCGTTCCGATCCCCAGGCTATGTGTGACATCCTGAAAATCAAGCGTATCAGTCGCTGCCTCGTCGGCGGCCTGCAAAATCAGCTGGTTCTCGCCGAACATTAATTTTTCGTCGCCTAATCCCATTAGAAAATCCTTTCAAAAATAAAGTTACAATTTTTAAAAGCAGTCAAAGGTGAAAGGTGCGAAAGTGACAAGTACCTTCATACTTTCCCACTTTCATACTTTCACACTGCTTTTGTTACCTTCATACCTTCCCACTGCGGCGAAGCCGCTAAACGATAGCAGCTTCGGTAGTACTAACCTGCTGATCGAGCCGGATGGGAGTACCCCAGAAATTGAGTATCCTTTTTCCGTCCCACTCGCTAAGCGTGAGGTGTGAGCTGTTTCTGGCACGTTTTGCCAGCTGGGCCCAGACCGCCGCCGCCGTGTAACATACCAGGCCTTCGACATTTCCGAAGTCCTCATAGTACGAGGTCATAATGTCGATCAGGTTTTCCTCATCGACGCTGAAATCGTCGACCCCGTCGATGTTGGTGGTCGAGATGTTTCGAAGCACCTTAACCGCCCGCTCATCACGCATCACATACCCAAACTGCAGGCTGAACTTTGACCGCCAGATATCCCGGCGAAGCTCGTTACTGTCTCCCTCGATGAGCGTGTGCTTGCCCTTATCTTCCATACCGATACCAAGACCCATATAATCCTTGTTAGCCATGCCCTTCGGGTAGAAGCAATGGAACGCATCGGCCCCCCACTTAATAAAGAACATGCTGGTCTTGTTGGCTGTGACAGATGCGTTTCCGCCGGCGTTGTCGTAGACCTCGGGTCCGCTCAAAGTACCTCGTCGAACACTGATCCCGTCCAGCTGTTTTGCGTTGTTGGCCTTTGAGCCATAGAACAGACGCTGACTGAACCGCTGACGAAGCCCGTGGACGTGTGCGATATCCTCATCGAACCTGGCCTGCTTCCACTCGGAACCTGCCAGCTGGATAAGAATGTCATCGATCTCGTTCCAGTCGATGATAACGCACGACTGCTCTTCGAACGGCTCGACGCGGGACTGGGTGATCGGTGCCCCTTCGTTGATATTAACCTCTTCACCGACCGGCAAAAAGGACCTGCGTGTGGTAAGGAAACTGGTGAGCTTATTAGCTTCCTTAAACTGTGCATCGCTCATCGCAGAGTTGAACTGTGTCAAAACCTCGATGATCTTCTGCAACTTTTCGCGCCCGCCGAACTTCTTTGACCATTCGGCAAGCGTCATTACTGACGCTAAATCAATTTCACTCATGATGACTACTCCCTAAAAAAACGTTTCGAATTAATACTGCACGTCATTCGGAGAGTAAACCAGCCATCAAGCCAGGTTCTCCTGACACTTTATCGCCTTGTTTGAGGCGGCGGCCGCTTTAGCCGCAAAGCACCAGGTCCGCAAGCCGATACCGGCAAGCGGGTAAACTGAATTTATTTATTTAGTTGTCAATTTATAGCGATAAGCTGTCAGCAATCAGCAGCCAGCTTTTTTCGCCTCTTCCTTTGCTATATACTCAACACTAAAACCGAAACCCAACCACGCCGCCGACAGGTAATATAGCAGTTGATGGCAGTGTTTCCCTATAGAGATTATCGGAACAATACTGTGCCTAAAATGGCACCGATGGACACCAAACCTCAAGTCAAAACCTTTAAAATTCATATATTTCATTTCTCGGTCCTTAAATTATAAAATATCGTTACAGGTTAAAAGTGCGAAAGTGCAAAAGTACCTTCCCACCTTCACGCCTTTTACTTTTCACTATCTTCTTTCGTCCCCTCGTTCGGAACGACAGGCGCAACTCCGGCGGTGTCACTATCCGCCGGAGCAGACTGTACCTCGTCGTCTGGTTTTATTTTTTCTGTCAACTCCGCCATCTGCTTGACCAGCTCTGCGATCTGCTCTTCCAGCTTTTTTATTCTGATCTCATAGTTCTTTGCAGCCGCCTGGTTAGCCCAGATGTTATACAATGCCAGCGTCTCGTTGCTGTACCCATACGTTCGATACACGTTATCCGCAGGCTGTATCAGTTCGTCCCGGAGATCCCGCTGCGGCTCTTTCGGATGACCGAACGCCAAAGACGCCATCACCACCAATAATACAATAACCAAATACTTTTTCATAATACCCTTTCTAACCGAATTCTTATGTTTATAAAATTCTCGTGAATTTTTAAACGTTTTTATCCGTAAGCGTTACGTGGAACACACGCCCTCTGTAAAAAAACAGACAGTCATAATTTATAAGATTATGTCCTATTAGAACATCGAGTCCTTTTTGGTATTCGGTCATTTCCTTTTCATCTTCCCGTATACAGTCTTTTAACGTTTTTTTAGGTTTGTCTGGTTTAGCCATTATCCTGCTTCCTTAAATTTTTACTTAACACTAATCCCTATTCCCTAATCCCTCCGGCAACGCCGGCTTATCCAGCTTCCTTAATTCAAATGCGCTATAATTTTCTTCCTCTTTGGCCGTGCGATCCTGGGTCCGCGCCTCCGCTTACTCTTTTTCAGTACGAACGCGTTATCGACAGTAAACACCCACGAACTTGGCTTTTCCTCGATTTTCAGGTGCTTCGGCCAGTCATCGCCGATCGCCTCCAACATCTCTTTTGGCACACTGAACACACCGCCGTTTACAATGATCGAGCAGAAGAAAGACTTCAATATCTCATTAGCCTCGATCCCGCTGCTCAGCTTAGTGCTACCGGGCGTTTCTTCCGGCTGTTGTTCTTCGGCTTTATTTTCCGGTTCTGGTTGTGGGTTCTGTCCTGCCATTTAAACCACCTTACTATTAAATACTTTTTCCAAAATTCGCACTAATCTTTCTTCTTCGTGATCCATTTCTTGGCAACCAACAAACCTCTGACTTCCTAAAAAACACAACCTGTTCAATAAAAAGTGTATCGCTTCGTGCCTTCCGTCAAATTCCGGACCACACCACATTTTCTTTGCATTGTCATCTAATTCTGAGTTAAGGTAAACATCGGCTACCTTACCTGATTCGCTTACTTCGATTTTAGCATAACTATCTTTAACCGGCTTGTGGTAAAAATATATCTTATAACCATGAAGCCCAAATATTTCTACCCACCGTAAAAACTCTTTCTTGAATCTCTCAAATTCCTCTTTAGATGTTTCCTTCATTAAGTCGCTCCTGCCGTTGTTACTTCTTCGGCTTTATTTTCCATCGTCGCCCTCACCCTTTCCCTTTTCCTTCGAGTCTTTATGATCATAGACACCGTCGACCAGGTCCTTTAATGCGGCTGCCTCTTCCTCCTTATCTTTCGCCATCGGTTTACCTACCTTTTTTGCAGCCGCAAGCCTCTCCGGGTCGGCAGTGATCACAGCCGCCTCAGCGACAGTCCGGGCATCGTTTTCAGCTTCCCACTTCTTATCGTCAGCCGTCATGGCCATAACAAAAACTCCTTTCAAAACAAGTCAAAGGTGCGAAGGTTTGAAGGTACCTTTTACTTTCGCACTTTCACACTTTCACACTTTCACACTTTCACACTTCGGGCTTTCAGCCCGCCTTAACCGCCTCATCATGCTCTACCGACGTCGGATGATCATATATAGCGCCGCTTTTGTCTGTTTTATTCGGATCGCCGTCGTCTTTATGACTTATGCCCGACGCCATCTTCGCACCGATCGTCGCATAGCCTGCTATATCCCTAAAGTTGTCGAATCCAACCTTCCGCCATAGCTTCGAATCGGTCAGGTTGTCGCTGAGCTTTACCTCGTCGATCAGCGAAATCAGATCCGTATCGTTCGGGTTGAACGCCCGTATCGCGTCCAGTGCCTGTCTCAGGTTCGTCACAGCCTTATCGCCGGGGTTATCGGTCATGTGCTTACCAAACGCCTCGGAGAAAGCCGTATCGGTCGCCGCCGTCTTGGCGTTGAAATTATCGATCTGTATCTGATAGTCCGCATCCGACAGCGCCATCGCTATATCACCAGGCAGCTGGAGTTTGTGGAAGATCTCGCGATACACAGCCTCGCGACCTTCGTTATACTTCATCCCATCCGGAAGGTTCGGTCTGTTGAATATGTACTCAGAAGCTTCTTTGGGAGCGCCAAGCTCAGTCAATAGCCCCTTGCGGAAATCTGCTTTTACCGTATCGTCGGCACCTTGCGGGGGCCGGTGTATCACACGGTCCCCGACCAACGCCTTGATCCCATCTGCGTCCAGGCCGGCGATATGATCGCTGGTCTTTTTATCGAACGCCGACTTCGTGCTTTGAGCAAACTTAAACACATCGCCCAGCGTTTTCATATTGTCGAACGTCTTAATATCCGACCCATCATCGCGTTTCAGGTTTTCACGGCCCAAGAGACCCGGCAACGCTTCCTTAAACCCGGTCTCGTTAAAAGTACCATCGTCATTTACATAAGCAATTTCCATTTTCGTTATCCTTTCAAAAACATAGTGACAAGTTAAAGGTGCGAAAGTTAAAAGTAACCTTCAAACATTCCCACTTTCATACTTTCATACTTTTCACTGTTTTTGCGTTAGCTCCCGAATTCCTTTTTCATCATCGCTCTTCGGTTTCTTCGGCTCAATATACTCTGCCGCGACTGCTGCCATCGCGTTGATGATGTTTTTGTTTCCCTGGACCCCGCAAAGATCCAGTATCTGATCGTACAGCTTGCGAAACGCTAATTGAACCTCAACCGACTGGCTCTCGTCGTCGATCACACGACTTTTGATATACGCCAGCACCTCCCTGCTATCATCGTTCAGCAGGAAGGTCTTATAAAACTTATGGCGTATAACCTCTTTTTCAGACGCTTCGCTCACGTTTTGTTTTTCCTATGGCAATAGGGCGGCGGCTTCACGGATCTTTCTGGCCGCCTCTGCCTGCTTATCGGCCGGCGAATTCAGCAGCGACTGATCAAACCCGGGTACCCGGATCGTAATATTCCAGCCGTTCTCGATCGTACGGTTCTCGACGTCCTTGCCAAGCAACGCGTTGGCCTTCTTGAGCATCCGGCGACACTCTACCTTACTCGCATCGGGCAGATCCTTCTTAAACCCGCCATCCTTCTTGAGATACCTTCTGAGTTCACGCTCGATCTCAACGCCAGAGGTAGGGTTCTTAACCTTCGCGCCGCCGGCCTTAAGCTCTGCGACACGGCCCTCAGCGGTCTTTGCCCGTGCCTCAGAATCCCTCAGCTGCGTTCTCAGCGTCTCGGGCGTGACATCGTCAACTTTAGCCTCGGCAGTCTCCGCACGCGTCTCGGCGGCCGCCAGCTTCTCTCTCAGCGACTCGACCGTGTCCTCTTCGCCGCCGCCCTGATTAGTGGCCGAAGCGGTCGGGTCGATCGGGTTGTTTTCGTCCAGGCCGTCCCATGCCGCCGTGATCTCTTTGATCAGTGCGGTCTTAGACTGGCCCTTGTTAATATCAAGCCCGCCCGCAATGTCCTGTAGTTCAGGATATTGCGCCTTTGTAAGATCAATTCTTCCATCTGTCATCGTAAAACCCTTTCAAAAACATCGTTACAAGTTAAAAGTGCGAAAGTAACAGATACCTTCAAACCTTTTCACTTTTTACATTTTACTTTTTACCTTTCACCTTCATACTTTCATACGAATTACCCGGCGGTTACGCCGGCTAATTCCAACGGACTACCTTCTTCTATCGGCTTACTCAATCCCGGTGCGGCACTCGCCGCCCGCTCTATCATTTCTACTGCCTGGGCCTGTTGTTCCAATTCCGCGGCCCTTTCGTCGATCTCCTTCATCTGCTCATCGCTAAAGAAGTCATCCTGTTTCAGACCGCCGGCGATCCCAACCCGCTCATGCAATGCCCTTGCATTAACGATCTCTTTTGAATCAGGGTACATATCGGTTACTGCTTTACTGGCTGCCAGGCCGTTGGCTGTGTCTCGGTTCTCGTTCATCGTCCGCTTCATCCGGGACAGATGCCCGTCATATTCGTTTACGATCTTCTGGTTTCTTGCCTCTTTTAGAACATCGGGGATCTCGTTCTCCGGCGGGAACCTGCCCTGCGACGCCTCATAGTCCCAGACGACCTGCGTGGTCTTATCCAGCATCTCTTCGATCGCCTCGATCACCGTCCCAAGCAGCACGGCCTTTTCGCCGGATACCTGACCTACCTGGAAGATAGTCATCTGGCTCATATCCTCGACACGAGCCCACGTCTCAAACAGCCGGACGTAGAACTTATCTATGACGGCATCCTCCATCTTTCGCGACTGAGCTTCTGCCATATTCCAGTTAAGCTTATCCATCAGTGTCTCGAGCTTTTGTTCACCCTGACCAGGCGTCTTGTCATACCACATCCGCCCGCCCGGCCGTATACTGATCCCCTGATCCCTTAACCCCACCGGAGCGATCGTCGGCGGGTTTACCGCCATAGCCGACGCCTTTATCATATCCCTGCCCAGGGCGCTCACGACCCCGGAGCTTATCAATGCCCTGGTCGCTAATGTTCTTGTCGTATTATACACCTGATCGTATTTCCGGTTTGTCCGCAGATCTATTATGAACCACTTTCTCCCCTTCTTTTCAAGCAGCAACGGGATCTCCTTGCCGGTTCCCGGTGCCTGCGGCATTACATAAAACGAGATATACGGCTGGTCAAGACTGTCAAGCCCGCCGGGGGCGCGGTTTCCGTTATAGTATATCGCGTGGAGCAAGCTGAACGTCTTGAACGGATCCTTATTCATCTCACCCTTTGCACTTTGGACGATCTCTTCCGGCAGCTTATCTTCGCCAAACTTGCTCAGCAGGTTCTTTGCGCTCATATCCAACCTGCGGTGAAATACATCGATGTTTCCCCACTCGTCATCGTCGATCCAGCAGTTCCAGTGCTTAAAGGTTCTAAAGACAACACGACCATTCTTCTCATCCACTTCGGGCAATGCGATCCCCGGCCCTATAGTCGCTGCGTCCTCGATGATCTGCGGGAATGAGGAATAGAAGTTTGACTCGGCATACCCGAATTTCGTCTGCTCCTCGATCTTCTGCAGATATTTCTTAACCTCATCGTTCTTCATAAGCTCGACAACAGCGGTAGAAAACCTCAACCACCACGGCCGCCGGCTGATCGTATATGCAGTAACGCCGTCAACGAATTTGTTCTTGCTGTCGGCCGGCGTATCGGAGAACACCTTTGGGTTATACTGCAAAACCTTCGGATCATAGTTCTTCAAACACCAGTCGTAAGGCGTGTATATCTTAACGATCTCTTCGCGCAAAGGGTCATGGATACATCGGATGGACTCAAGCCGCCCCTGGTTCCGGATAACCTCTTTAGCGATCTGAAGATCAGTTTTATTTTTCCATTCGAACAATTTGAAAACTCCGTTTTCAATCAGTTACAGGTTAAAGGTGCGAAAGTAAAAAGTAACCTTCACACATTCCCACTTTCATACTTTCATACTTTCGTACTGCTTTTATTACCTTCACACCTTCACACTTTTTACCAGCGGCATCAGCCGCCGAACTTATCCCTCAATCCCGGCCTTGCCAGGTTCGGGTTTACCTCTTCCAGCAGTCCCGGCACGGTTACCTGACTCGCTGCTCTGCCCTTTTGCCTTTGCAGCCGCTCTCGAACGTTCTGCTTTGCCGCCGTCGCTTCTTTACTAACTTCCGTAGGCGCCGCCGCGATCGGTGCAGGTGCCTTTTGTTTACTTCCGCCGCCGGTAATGAAGCTCATCGCTTACGTCCTCAAAAGATTATCGTCAGAAACACCGGCATCCCTCGGGTTTTCGATCCCCGCCGATGCAGGTATCGGTCTCGGATATCCGATTCGCTCATTATTGATTATTATATGGTACAGATACGCCAGGGCTCCATGACTAAAAGCGTCCGCAATATGGTTTTCCGGACCAGGTGCAGGGTTGTTACTAAATACTAGCCGGTCATCGGTGCTAAGCGCCTCGTTTTTCGCCTGCCTAAAGTTGAACAAAGCCGGCACCCCGATATTATTCGTCTCTTCGTTAAAAGTACATTTATCAAGAACATCCCGTACCGCCGATATCCTTGCCTGGAAAGAGTATTTCGGCAGACATATCAGCGGGATCCCCAGGCGTTCGGCATCCTCGACGACCGGGCATCCGGTTACTATATTCTTTCGGTTGCTGCCGTTTTCCGGGTTCAGGTCCCAGCCGCAATAATGCTCAGCATACACATAGTCTCGCTCCTCTTTCAGCAGCTTCGCAAAGGTTTCAAGCCCCTGCCCGGTGTTATCGTAAAAACTCTCGATCGAACGTATCTCGCCGGCAATGAACTGCCAGAACCATATCGCCGTGTGTATGGTCCCGATATCCCACATTGTAAACACCTTCACCCGCTTATCCCACGGATAGAAGCCTATACGGCGATCTTCCTGTACCTTCACCATCCCATGCCCGAAGTATGCCCCATCAAGATTCGCAATGAACGCTTCATCCGGTATCGATGGATGCTCTTTATATATATCATGTCTGGCGGTCGCTTTTTTCTTGACGTACCAGGCTTTAAACTTTGGCCCGATCTTATCACCCGTAACCGCCTCGACCTTGCGGAAGTAGTCGCTCATCTTCTCATCGATGACAACCTCGGCGTCCAGCTGGTTGCTGTCCTTGAAATACCACGGGAAGAAGTGGAACCGGTAATCCATCCTGGTCAGCTTTTGTTTTTCCTGCTTCATTTTCAGTGCTGTTTTACATAGCAGGTGGAAGTCGTTCTCGATCCCTTCGGCGGTTGATTCGATGATGATCAGCCCACCCTCATGTACGGTCTCCAGGGCACCTGTCTTGACCTCCTTTGCCCGTTGCGGTGCGTGAGCACACATCCAGCCATACTCGGATATATGCAGCAGCTGCAGCGTCGTCGACCTCATCGACACACCAACATAGATACTGCTCTGGTTCTCCAGTATCAACTCGTTCGAATCGTCCTTGATCGCCTTATTCCGGCTCCGTAACACCTCCGGCATATTATCGTACGCATACTTGATCTTATCCCGGAAGATCTTTTGCACATCTTTGAGTTTATGAGCGATGATCCCAGCGCTCGTGTTAGAATTGAAAAAGCACTCGTCCAGAAAGTAGATGGCGACAAACGTAGTGATCCCATGCTGACGGCTTTTCAGGATGATATTCAGCCACCACAGGGCATAATACAACAGGTACTGCACGGGGTTCATCTTAAACTTAATGCGCTTCCCCCATTGATCCTTGATCCAGTAGATGTTGTTCAGCCGCCAGAGTCGACTTTTCAGCCGCTCCTCAAGCTCTGCCTCGGTCTTAACCCCATCCGGCAGGTCAGTTTTCTTCTGGTAGTCGATTACCGCTTCCATCAATTTGCCCTAACAATTTTGATAACCCGTCGGCAATATCCTCACCAACGGATCTATCTTTGTATAATTTCGGCTTATGCGCCGCAAGTATCTTCTGGCTTGCCCCTGCATGGGGCAGCGTCGTTTCGGTGACCTTTTCAGTAACCGTCATTTTTTGGTTCCAGCCCCTACCTTTAAGCTCGCTTTTCGTCTTTGTCCGCTTGATCCCGCCGGCTGCCAACCTGTGAAAACCCTCCTCGATCTGCTCGACATTCTCTTTTTTACCCTCAGCCACGGCATCAGCAAACAGCTTATGGCTCTTCATCCACCGCCCGATAGAACTTTTTGGCACCCTCAGTTTTTCAGCTAATCCACGTTGCGAGAAATAACCCTCCGACGCCGCCACCCGCCCAGCCTCCGGATGTTTCTCAGCAGAATAATTGATCACCTGCGGTTTGCGGGCTACAACCTTCTTTTTATCTTTTTTTAAAAGAGCTTTTTTTTTCTTGGCTTTCTTTTTACCTTTGACTTTCCCACCTTTAACCGGCTTTTTGCGTTTCTTCGTCATACGTTATGGTTTATCTCAAACTCCAGTATTCGGTATTATGGTCGAGCAATTCAGCTTCCTGCTTCATCTCTTCAAGCGTTACCGCCTGCTCTTCGGTCAGCTCCTTAGCCTCCAGCGTTAATATCGACTTTCGGATGTCCTTGATACTATCCAGGATATTATTGATCAATAGTATCATTGGGCCCGAGGCCTCCCGGTGTAACCGCTGCGAATAGTGCCAAAACTGCATCGACCGCATCAGAACCTATATTATCAACCGCATCTGCAAGCCCCGTGGTGATCTCTTTCCTCAATGCGGGATTTTTCTTTATCTCGAGAAGCGCCCGTTTTGGGTTTTTGGCGAATACGCCTAACGTCTCCTCATTGACTCCGTGGATGTTACGCCTGGAGGCAAGTTCTCTGATAAGGGGGATTACTACGAATTCCATCAAAAGTGCTTGTAATACAGGATCCATCCATATGCTCCGTAAAACATTGGGCTTTTTTAAAAGTATACAACGTGGGGCACTATATAGGTGGGACAAATTTGTCGCTAAAATTTGACGGGTCTATTTCGCCCCTCACTTCGTTACGGCCTTCGACGTCTGATCGCCGCAGTACATTCGTACAGCTAAGGCTCAGCCGCTCGGCCAGGCCTTGTGAGGAACTAAATATCCTGCGTCGAAACTCGTAACAGGTTAAAAGTGCGAAAGTAAAAAGTAACCTTCCCGCTTTCATACCTTCATACCTTCATACCTTCATACCTCGGGCTCCGCCCGCAATATATTTAACAACTGCTGCATCACAGTCGGCGGTAGTTCGAACCAGGCCTTTTTCTCCCATCTCTGTATCTGCCGGCGGTAGGTACCGAACCTTACGGCGACCTGGGCCTCACTCAGATCCGCTGCGATCCGAAGCCGCCGTAGCTCCCGTCCGGTCATTCGCAAATTGGGACATGGTGTAACGACTGCTATCAACTTTGCTCCTTAACTACAAGTTCCTCTGTTTTTTTTATACAGCAGGCGGGGATCGTCATCAAGCCCAAAATCTGTTTTTTGCTATTCGATTGGGCTATGGTCTTGTATTCCGGGTGATCCTCCAGCAGATATCCCACAGAAGTTGCAATGATCGGCTTATACGGTTCCAGTTCGTCTTTGTGTTCCCACTCCGAAGTTACTCCTCTGCTATCAACCCACGTTATTTTCACCATGTCCATAATTCACCTCTCAAACATTTTCGCATATAAACTCCTGAACGCTAACTCCGCCTGGGCCGGCACAACTCCGTTACCCAGGAGTCGAAGTTCGTCCACCCGGCTGGCAAACCCATCAACTGTTCTACCCATGCCGGGTTTAACTGTCCTCGGTTCTTCCCATTCAAATTGGGGCTGGCCTGGTCGGGCTGGCCAATAGATATTAGGCCCGGTGTATGTCTTTTGAGATCTCCCTGGCAAGGGTTTTTGTGGTCCCTGTTCAAAGGAGTGGGGTACATCCGAAGGGGATTGTTGCTTCCCCCCCATTCTTCTATCTTCCCCACTTGGTGAGGTCCTGGAACCGTTGGCGTCGGCCAACTCTTTACTTGTGTTTGCAGGTCTATTCCCCCGGAGTTCGGTCGATTCTTTTTGGATTCCCTCGTCTCCGGGCCTCTGTTCGGCGCATTCGGCGTTGACCAATTCACTTGGTCCCTCAGTTTGTAATGGCCGTCTTTGCCCTCCAGATTCTCCATCACTCCCCCCTCTCCGTCCGATCCCGCTGGAGTTCTCCATACCTTGACCTGTGTCGTCAAGCCCAAATTGCTGGTTGTGTCTTTGTACTTTTTTCTCACCGAACCGCTTTTTGTCAATATTAAGTCCTCGTCCGAATCCCTCTCGGTCGGCGTTGGAGTAAGCCAGGATGAACAATCGCTGTCGTTTATGCGGGGCGCCGACCTCTGACGCTGTAAACAGTCCTGCCTCAACTGAGTAACCCATACCTCGAAGGCTTGTGAATACTTCCTGGAATCCAAGAGTAAGGTGTCCGGAGACGTTCTCGAAAAAGCACCAAACAGGTCTAATTGTACGAATGTGTTCAAGTATATACGGCCAAAGGTGTCGCTCATCATCTTCTCCCTGTCGTTTACCGGCATGGCTGAATGGCTGACAGGGATATCCGGCAAGGATTCCGTGTACTTTGTCTCGAAAGATCTGTGCAGGGAAAGTCTTAATATCCGACCAGATAGGAGTTGAATCCATTTTATTTTCTTCAATCTTTGCAACCAGGTTTGCGACCGCGAACGCTTCGATCTCCACATAGCAGACCGTTCTAAGATTTTCGATAACTCGGTGTAGTCCCAGTTCAAGTCCGCCATATCCGGTACAAAAGCTAATAATTCTGGTTTCTTCGCTATTATCCACATATTTCTCCTTATTTATTCACTAATAACTAATCCCTGGTCCCTATCTCCCCGCCGCTTTCAGTAAGGCATCTTTAATTTGATAACTGGCACCTAATCTGTCCAGCAGGCTCTTAACGTCTTTATAGAACTTCTTCCAGTCGATATCTGTTGTCCGGTGGTTCATCTTACCGATTTTCCAGTGATCGACATACGGGCTCATCATCCTGATCAGGCCGAGTGCCTCGTTCGTATCCATCACCGGCTCGACCGATAACCACGTCCTTATCCCCATGGCATGCGCCTCGATAATAGTTCTGCATCTTGACATCGGCATTGCCGCCCTCGGTTCCCACAGTGCCCTTATCTGGTTTGACGTATAGCTTAACGTCGTTCCGAACGACCAGTTATTCCGCCTGAGAATATCGAAGTCATGAATTGCTCCCATCCCAGCCTTTGTCAGGACCGTTACTTTCATATTGTATTTTTCCAGTATCAGCAGGGCCTCCTGCGTCAACGCCGCAGCCTCGATGCTTTGATATGGATCGGACATAAAGCAAAGCAGTATGGTCCGCTTGTCGCCCGCCATTTTCTTACAGTCGGCTTCCAGCTTTTTCAATATCTTCGACCGCGGTACTGGGTTGGCTGACCAAGCATGCAGCGTCTGTCTCGTTATCGCAGGCACATAACAATATATGCACGCGAACGCGCACCCGTTATAAAGGTTCAGTGCTAACGGTGCATACTCGAGCGCCGCACCTCTTGGCTCATAGATCACTGACATACTTCGCCGCCTTTTTTATTTATCCATTCCTCTTGTCTGATTGCCGAATGAAGTTTCAGGGCTTGCATACAATCCGGCCCGGGGTTAATTTTCGAGTAAGTTTTTTCCGTGATTACGATTGCTGGTTTTTTATTGTGCATGACATAAAGCATCCCCTCTTTTAGGGGGTCTTCGACAACATGAACATCCGGAAGATACTCCATATCTTCATGGCAGGTAAAAATCTCAACTCCCGGATTTTCCATCACTAGATCAAACAAACTCTTTTGAGGAGTCGCTTCGATGAGTTTGTCCACCAAGGGCTTGGCTATCCAGTTATCGTCTGTTTTAGTTGGCATCATTCCACCTTTCTTATCACTACCTCGCCGTTATTCAACGGGCAAAATTCCGGGAATACCCCTAATTCCTCGGTGTCGCACGCCATAAAATCAGACCCATCATGTATGAGCCTGCATCGCTCATGTACGTTTACCGGACAAGCCCTTGGGGTTTTGATCTTAATAATTTTCATATCAATCCTTTCAGATATTTCTTTACATCAAAAATTTCGCGCTCTGAATTTTTGCTGAGGTATAGGGGATGATGAGGGTGTCCTTTTTGGCTGCGTTTGCCTATCGTTATCCAGTGATGATTAATTATCGAACTTCTCACTATGACTTCCAGACAGTCTCTAAGATAATATCTTTTTTCAATCAATGTCCCCCAGGCCGCCCATATTGTTCTTTGTGAAATAAATCCACTCCCTAAAGCATTATAAATATACTTCTTGTTTTGACGATGTAAATATGAATGAAAGTCCTCATCAAGATCATTTGGGTTGGTAGCTCGTTGTGGGTATAGATTTAGCATAACCCAGCTATCGAAACCGAGCCGCTTCGCCCAAGCCTTAACACTTCGCAACGTATTATCCAGCTTGTTGGGTTCAGCTGTGCTCGGGTTTACCCCGATGCAGAATAAAGGATTTTCGCCGCACTCTCCCAGTACATATCGTGCGCCGTTATCATGTGATGTTTCATATATCCAGTTATTCAACAAGTCGTTCATATCAGCCCTTCCATGAAAACAATACCTCACCACCCGCGGGTGCTATGGCATCTTTGCAAAAAGTTCTACCAAATCTGTCCATCATATCGTTACGATCGCTTTGCTCCATCACGTTAATTTCTAATAGGTGTCTCATAATCAATGCTCTCGCCAATGTGGTCATATGTGCGGGAAATGGTTTTGGTATCTCTCCTATTATCCCAAACGAATACTCCTCGCTTCCATCTTTAAAATCGTTCATGGCCTTACCAACTCTCCGTAATAGAACAACCGGGCGATTATAACGCAGATCATTACGAATAACAGCCAGGCTAAACATAATTTCAGACCCATATATTACCGCCTTCCTTAAATATCCGATCGCACATCCGGCATCTGTCCTCTGCCGGTGTATCGGCAAACTTGTTGGTCTTTACGACACTGGCTACCGTGCCTTTCTGCCTGCCGCACAGGATCCGCAGGTATGCTACCCGGTTGAACGACACCAGTTCTATACAGTGCGTTTTCGCTATCGGCGTCCTCATTTATACAGCTCCGCTTTCACTTTTGCCCAGAAATCCATTGAGTTTGTAATTTTCTGTTTGGCTTCTTCTAAGGTATAGCCTCGGAATTGAACAAACCAGTGGAGATCATTACGCCAACCGTCAGGGCCGGAATTATGTATTCTCGCCATAGCTTCAAGCTGATCTATTTGTCGCCAAAACTCAAATGAACTTATTACATTCGTGTAATGTTGGACATATATCGTGGCCATCTCCCGGCTCTTGACAGGATCCCATCGGTCGGCATAAATATACCGGTCCTCGCCGATGATCCGGTTAACGTCATCAACATATATCTTGTGGAGCTGGTATGCACCGATGGCTTGGGGTAGATATATTTTTATTGCTCCATCGGGAGTTGTTCTAATATCTTCGAGGACGAGTGCCACACTATTTTCGTCAAAAACCATGCCGCCGAAGTCAATATGAATATATTCGTATGCTCCAGCCCGAAAACTATTAGCATCGTTCCACGTGTTAAAATACAAGTTATCCCCTTCCGCATCAGCCTTGCACTCACTCTCCACCATACAGATCGCATCCAGCAAGTCGTTGAATATTTTCTCCGGCAAGGTGACTTTATATTTATTGCCATGCTCACAGGTATAATCCTCTAAGTGTTCTTTGCCTAACATGATACAGCCTTTCGCCCAGCAGTTACCATCCGTCGATGCGAAAGCCGAGGCCGGTTCGTGCGGCGGCTGCCGGCTAACTATGAACGCGATTATCCCAACCACTAAAGCTGTACTCAATATTAATTTCTTCATGATTACCCTTTCAAAATTATTGTTGGTCTTAACGGCCGATGTATACTTTCACGGCTTACACCTGCTTTCATCGCCATGATCCAGCCGGCCGCTTCGAGATAGTTTGCAACCGATTCCAGTCGGTACGATCATAACTACGTTCATTGTTCACTCCCTAAAACATGGTTTCGTTGTCGATCCGGATCCGGAGCATTTGCCCCAGCTCTTACAACCACTACACTCTTTGGTTTTTATATTATCACATTTGAAGTGTTTACCCCTTATTATCGTTTGGTACTCATATTGTCCAGCCCCGAACCAGTTTTTCGTGAAGTCTAAGGCCACGATATGATCGTAGTCCTTACAGCTGAATATGTCAATCAGACACCCCTGCATCATATCCAAAGTATGTATCACGATATTCGATGTCGTTATAAACTGAACCGCCGAGGTCCCGATAAGGTGCGGCTGATCGTAAGGTATCTCATCGGCCGGCACACCCTCCCAGTCCCAGAAGTGTAGGTCCTCCTGAGCCATGTCGATCAGCTCACACAATTCGTCAAGCCAGTTCTTGATGCTTTCCCTGTTGAATTTGCTCACATCACATTTGTAAAGAGTGATGATCAGTTGCTTTCCTAAAGCCATATTTACTCCTTAAGTGTTCCATTAATCATATTTTATAGACGACATCCTTCCCGATACGGCCTTTCTGGCGGTGACACGGACCAACCAAAACCAGCCTCTAAAAACCTAAAAAATACCCCTGCCCCACATGCCTTTCAAATATAAAAAAATCTCTGACCCTCTTTAGCCCTTTATATCTCATAGACTTACGCGTTTTTTGTGATGAATAGTCATAAACTCTACACATTGAACATCTCCCCAAACCCCGCCATCTCGTCCGGCTTTATCATTCTCGCCGTTCTAAGGTATACCAGCGTGGTTTTTAGATGTTTATGCCCGAGCTGTTGCTGCACCCTTTCGAGTCTGTCCGGGGTGGTTATATAATTGTATAATATCATCGCGAAAGTGTGCCTTAAAGCGTGAGGATGAAGGCCTGGAATTTCGATCAACTTTCCGATCTTCACAACCCGGCCATAAAGATTCCAATAATTCAGCGGAGCTCCCCCGGTCCTTGCCAGAAATGTATCCATATTTCGCCTTCCAACCAGCTCAATATACTCGGATATCCGGTCTTTTAGCCCTTCCGGTATCACTATCACCCGCGGCTTGCCCCCCTTAGCGACCGAGGCCAGGACATTAACCCAGCATCTCCGCCGGTGTATGGATATATCGCGTATCTTTATCCGGACGGCCTCAGAAGCCCGCAACCCTGTCCCCACCATAAACTCGAACAACATCAGCAGGTGGATCTCGCCGGCGTCCTTAAGCACTTCCCTGGCAGCGATCACCTCTGCCTCGTCCAGAAAGTCGCCGGGCCCTAAAGTCGTCTTTTCTACCTTCTTTTTCTTCTTAACAGGTGCCTCCTGAGCCCTGAGCCATGTATTTTTAACGCTCTGAGCCTGCCATTGTTTTTCAAGCTGCGTTTTATACCCCTCAGCGTTCATCTCGCTGGCGATCCTATTCCAGGCGGTCGGGCCCGGTTTTCCCTTCCGCTGCCTGCGTTTGATTTTGATTATCTCTACGACCGCGGCCTCATCAGCATAATACCCATACGGTTTGCGTCCTGGTTTCTTTTTTCGTCTATTCACCATTTTTCTCTATTTTCTTATATTCATATGCAAATACCCAGGGGTTTTTGTCCCAACCATAGCCCCGTTTTTTGTTGATTCTGTTCCATAAAAACATAAAATCCTTTCCTACTGTTAATTCGGTGGCGTCTGAATCGGAACCATGGGCAATATTTATTTTTGGGTTCCGCTTCGGCTTTTTAATACCTTCTTTTAAACAATCCTCAGTTACTATATCCTGCAACCTCTCTGCCTTGACGCCAACGACCTCGAACCACGTCCGGGCCAGCGATCTATACATAAACCTACTCGATGTTCTGGCAGATGGTTTTTTTCGGCGGTGTAATTTTTTACTCTCTGAATCAGTTAGTGCCAAGTCAAATCTTTGCTCATCGTCAAGATATACCCCCTGAACTGTCCACGGTTTATGATAGTAAGGCATAGAGAGGCAGTTATCCGATACGGCTCCTGTAGGTACAGGTGGTCGCCGGCTGCGTAAGGGCATTTGATTTCTAAAACGGTATCTTCTGGCAAATACAGGAATTCCCACAAGCCGGTTACTTTATTAAAAAACGGGCCTTTGTAGTTATCTGGGTCTTTGTTTATCGGAATTATCACCCGCCGGGTCATTGTCTTGTCGCCGTTGCGGCTTTTCTGCCGGTTTTCTCGGGTAAATATTACCCCTCTTTCTTTCATTTTTCCACCTTTCAATAAGTTATCACGATTGTCAGCGCTGCTGCTGCCAGCCAGTATATTATCTTCCGCACATCGCCCTTGGTGTAATAAACCACCGCCGCGGCAATATCGAGTACGATCAGGACTGTTGGAAATATCTTCTCGTTCACATCATCCTCCTCTTCTCCGTGCATGTAACGCTACCATCTGAACTTATGGTGCATTTTCTTTTTGGCCGCTTTGTCTCGCCCTTAACTTCTGCCGGCACAACCCCGCTAAGTTCGGGGTTGGCGTCCACCAGGTCCTTGAAAAACGGGTTCGCCTGGTACTTCCGCATGAATTCTGTCGGGTTATTTTCCGCAAGTTCGATCGCTTCATTGTGTTGTTGTTTGGGTTGGTTGATTTTGTCCTGTGCAATTTTTTCTCTGGTTAGTGCCATCACCTCCTCCTGGTCTTTGGCTTTTTTATTGGATTTGAGCATGTTTTTTATCTGGGGCCATTTCAGCTGCCAGGCGTTCGATTCATCCCGCTGTCGTTTTACGGCCCAGATAATATCATCGACCTCATACTTTATCCAGACATCGTTGTACCAGTCGCTCAAGGTCGCTGCATATATTTCCTGTTTCGGGAATCTCGCCAAAACTTCCTGCTCGAAGAAGTCGTAAAACTCAGGGTCGAATGTCGAGCCGAATTTCGCTTTCGCTACAAGGTAGTTATTCCAGCAAACTTCCTCCAAACACTTCTCCCCTTTTGGTCCTTTTTTAAAACTTCGAGTGGGGGGGGGCTTTTCACTCTCTCTCTCTTTTTCTATATCTTTTATTCTATGGTTGTCATTATCGCCTATGGGGTCCTGGTCATTTTTGCTAAGGGGGGCCTCCTCATTATTGCCCATGGGGGGGTTGTCGTTTTTGCCTACCCCCACCATCATTTTTTCGAGTAACATCCGGGCCATTCCCGACAGCACTTCTGCTGTTTCTGCAGACCCCCCAACCTCTGTGACCTGAGCCAATTTTCGTAGCTGTTTCAGGTTGAAGGTAAAGATAAATCTCCTGCTGCCTTTTTTGGGAACGTTGATAACCGTTGTCAAGATAAATCCCGATTTTTCCAACCTTGAAATTGCTCGGCTTATTGTCGTTTTGTCCTTGCCGAGTTTTTCTGTGAACCACGCATTTGAAGCATAGCAACATCCGCTTGACCCGCATAAACCACTAATGGCCGCAAAGACACGAAATGCAGCATCGTTGATCTCCTGATCGTAGAGAATTTCCCCCGGCACAACGGTCCATGTAGGGATCCTGTAATCGTTGACTTTGTTACACATCGAATAGCCCCCCCTGATTCGGTATGAAGTTTGTCAATATCGCTTCTACTGGCGGGTTTTTTGGTTTATTGATAGGGTCCCTGCTGGCGTTTCGCAGGGATTGTGCCTTTTTCTTCATGAGTATTTTATTCCAGCCCATATATAACATCTCAACTTTTGGGTGGTCATAATAACTGACTATAACCCTTGCTTTTTTAAACCGGTCTAACAGGTCACGAAGTTCCACGTGATTTTCATCCTCGAAATCGTGAGTGTACTTCGAGCCCTTATCAAAGATAAAATAGGGCGGGTCGATATATATTGCAACGCCCGTCTCGTCTTTGATATTCTCGAGTATTTTGAAAGCATCTCGATTTATGATCACCACATTTTGGATCCGCTTGTGCCAGGCTGGCACTGAGCCTACTACATTCATCCATCGTGTGGCTCCTTGGCCCCCTCCAACGCACCATCTTAACGCAAATTGATAATTGTTTCGCTTGGTACCGGAAAATCCGTTTATGCCCATCCATGAAGCCACAAAATAATCGTAAGCCCTGTCAATGTCGGGGGCGCCATATATCCCATCGCCGGAGATCCAGCGTTCTTTGGCTTCTCTGAAAAGCTGCTCGGCATATAATGTCCGGCTCAGCTTGTCGTATAACTGAAACCCCAGCTCTTTATCCTGTATGACTTTTGCAAGGTTTATTAGATCTCCATGCAGGTCGTTTACCGTTTCCATCTCACACGGTGGTTTTGCTAACAGGACCGCCATCGACCCGCAAAACGGTTCCCAGTATACTCTGTGTTCCCCCATCAGCTTGACGATCGTCGGCGCCAGATTCCGCTTGCTGCCAAACCACGGCGCCAGTGCTTTTATTTTCATCTTCGGCAAGCCTGTCTCTGTCATTTAGTTATTGCTCCTGAATTGCTTTGCGATCTGTACTAACAGGTTATCGCGGATCCCCAGATTTTTCAATACCAGCATAAATCTCACCCGTCTATCGAGGCAGCCCAGGCAAACACCGCACGGGTTCTCAGCTAATATCTCGTCGATCGTTGATTTTATAAAGTCGTGTGTCTCTTCGTCCATGACAATTCCTTTTTTAGTTACTCGTTTTTTCCCTCCGTGCCGCATGGCCGTTCCATGTCTATCAAATTTATCGTTTTGTTTTTTCCGCCAATAGAACTCCCCGGCGGCCGATTGACTGACCGCCGGTTTGTTCCGGAGGGGAGAAAAATCTTTCGTCAAAACTCGTTACAGGTTAAAAGTGCGAAAGTAAAAAGTAACCTTCACACCTTCCCACTTTCATACTTTTCACCGTTGTTATTACCTTTCAAAAATAGAACAGGCCGCCTTTATCTCTTCGCAAGACTAAAAAATTAGCAGTCGAAATGTAAACGACCTGTCTTTCCTTTTCAAAATAATGACCGTGGCAGGATTCGAACCTGCGACCTCCGCAAACCGGTACTTTCTATCGCGGTGCTCTAACCTACCTGAGCTACACGGGCATAAAAGCCAGATCCAGATACAATATCCGAATCTGGCTTCGGAGGAGGGTGATGAAAAGCTATATTTCAAACACGCCTACGCTTTTAACTTTTTAATTATTTCTTCCGCTTTTGTCAGCTTTTTTTGGAGTTCGACAATATCGTGATTAAGCCCTTCCCACATCGTATCGCTTTCTTGTTTTGCTGTGGCAAGTTCCGCCCCTACTTTATCTAATTGCTCTACCGTAGCAATAAGCATCTTGTCTTTGATGGTGAGGTCGGCTTGGAGTTGCTCGTGTTCATTTGCGATTTTCCGCAACACACAAACCCCTAAATCGCCGACAAGTTCAACAAACCTAGGTATTTTTGTTATATTCCTTAATCTCTCCGTATTGTCACTCATCCTTCACACCATCACTTTCTTAACTTTTAAAAAACCCGTCGGTTATAACGCCGCTCGATCCATCATACAGCCCCCGCCGGGTATGCAGCTCCTTTCCAGCTGCTTTCAATGCCGTCCGTGGCATCTATTTATTTAACTGATCCAGAAAGTCTGCTATGTCTCGGTGACACGAACTACTAAGATCAATATCAAATTGGGATGTCATTACATATTGCCCCCACCTTTTTTTCTTTAAAATGATTCCCAATAACTCGTCTCCTATATGGTTATAACAAGACCACAGAATCCCTAAGTCTTTCGGGTTTTCTTTTTCAAAATAAATGTGCTTGAATACTGTTTTTATTTCACTTGTTGGCATCTATTTCATCCTTTCCAGCCAGTCTAATGTGGTCATCTGTACTTTTTTCCTGCATTTGTTACAAAGTGTTTTTTTGCCTGCCCCTAATATAATGTCTGTCTGATATCCATGATACATCAGGCATTTTCTGTTCGGGCAGTGCTCCGTTATCCCCCGGTTGTGATATTCCTCATGCAGCAGGATCGGCCTGAGCGGCAGGTTGTATTTTTCCATATAAGTCAGGTCGATATAGATTTTTTGCCCGTCCGCCCATGGGTTACGCCCATCTTCTGTCCGGACCCAGACGATCGGCGATTTTACCCAGCCCTCCGCCTGCTGCATCTGGTCGGGAGTTATCAAACTCCGGCAACCGGCAAAAAATATCAAACTGATCAGTAATAATTTCATTTGTGTTCTCATTGTTCTACCTCACATTAATATTGTAATATATGCGGTTCCTTGCATAAACTCACTTGAGCCAAGATAAAAAATTTCATCAAAAGCAAAATTTATATAGCCAAAATAAATGCCTAATAAGAATGCTATTAGCGCCCAAAATCGAAATTTCCATTTATCGTTCATTGCTACCTCACTATAAAAAAACCCTACTTACCCAGCAAGTTTAACCAGCTCATCTTCATAATCAATCTTATAATTCTCCACCACTACGAGCGGCCCCTGGTCGATCCTGCGTATCTTCCGCGCCTTGTATGCCCGGTGCCCGCCCTTTACCTCCATCTTATTAAGGAACTTTTCGTTATCGACGTGCGGTGCATCTTCGTTTTCCCTGTGACAGTCCGGGCACAGATCGAACTGCAGGTCCGGGTCCAGCTTAAGTAACGGGTTCAGCTTCAAACGCTGCGAACTTTTGAACAGTCCGTGGTGATGCTCGCCACCCCGCTCGTCGCACGATTCGCACTTGCCCGATGCCATGACCTGCATCCGGCATTCACGCCTGCATTCGTTCTCAACTATCTCATAAGCTGTCATATTTTTTTACTTAAAACTTAACACTTAATACTTAACACTTAATTTATAAAAAGACCCAGTTGGGCAGCCTATCGATACCATTGTCATGAGAACCGATTTGGGGGACTGCCCTCTGGGTCCGCCCTGGTTGGGGCATACTGCTTGGAAAAGGATAAGTCTTTTTTGTTGATCTTATCAGAATGTTTTTGTCGATTCTCATGACCTATATATTATTCGGCCATATTGCACGAAAGTCAACATCTTTTTTTGGATTTCTTTAAAATACTTTCAAAACCCCCGTTTTTAGCCCAAAATAGCCATGAAAAAAACTCGTAACAGGTTAAAAGTACGAAAGTAAAAAGTAACATTCCCACTTTCACACATTCATACTTTTCACTGCTTTTTCCCCACCTTCCCACTTTCCACTTTCCACTTTCCACTATTCACTAATCCCTAACAACTAATTATCCGGCCCCGCGGGTATCTCTTCTTTCGGAGGAACCGGGTCCCGGATTTTCTCAAAAACCAGTACCGCATATTCGCCTGGTGTTTTCCCATCCCTCCTAACATACACATATATTTATAAAACCCGTCGACATATGCTTTGTACTTCTTGTCCAGCATTCCGGCCTGCATCAGCTGGCAGAACGCATCGTGGACCAGGCTGGCTGTCTTGCAATATTTGTCCGAGTCCCATATCCAGCTGTACCATTTTTTTAGAGGTATGCTCGACCCGTCCCAGGCATAGCTGTATTTGATTATCAAGTTCCCATGATCAAGCGATATATAATCGTTATGGCACTGCTCATCCGGGATCCCGGGGATCTTGATCCGGAAATCCTCACGAAGTATATATTTACAATGTTTTATTTCGCTGTACTTCATTGATGCCTCATTTCAGCCATACAATAATTGCCGAGATGATCGCAAAAAATCCCGTTATCACTGCGATGGCCGTCTTTACCTGTGTTTTGAATTTCAGGTGGTCCTTGACAAGTCCCTGCTGGCCGTTACCGTATAAAGTGTTGTGGTGATCTTCTATCATCGGCTTAAGAGCTGTAACAATATCATGTGTCTCCTGGATCTGTGTCGCCTGCAGTTCAGTCATCTCCATGATAGCCCTTTCTTAGAATAAGATGCCATATACATCTACTGTGCAGGTCAAAGCTGCACCGTTAGCCTGGGTTATCTCCATTACAAAGTCCGCATCAGCAGCTATAATATCCGTAGTAACTGGGGTTGCTACCTGTAATGGTTTCAGGGTCAATACTTCATTGGCATAATTGGCTGTTATATTGCTTAATGTCTGATCGCCAAGAAAATCCTCTGCTGTTGTGTCGTTGATACCAAACGTAACTATCGGTGGTGTACCGTGTTCATCAGCCGAAAAAGCACGCAACCTCACTTCTGTTGGCATAAAGGTCTTTCCCTTTGGTACAGAATAAAGAACGGCCTCAGTCCCTGCAACCGCAGCAAGATTGACCGTAGTGGTTGACCTGATTAAAGACAGCCCACTTTCTTTCAGATCCGCTCCCATCACCAACACAGCGACAAGCAAACAAACCACCATCCATTGCTTTGCAATTTTCTTAAACATTTTGTTCTCCTTAATTTAGTAAGTTAACACTTCGTTTTCGTAAGTTACAACATCGCCGTCGTAACATATTATATTTCCTACTGAACTACTGGCATTATGACTCCTTCCGGTTTCATACCAAAGATTATCATTCTTATAAATTAGCGACAGCGTGTCTGTCGCTGCCATTGTCCAATTTGTACTGTCTTTAAGAAAGATATTCGTGCCGTCAGTAAAAGGCGTGGCGTGCTGGGCAATAATAATTATTTCCTGACCAGTATAACCATCATCGAGGTCTGTTATCGTTGTGGTTCCGCTGGTGATATAGTTTTTGCCTCCTTGAATCGTTGGTGTTGCATTATTAGCCAAAGCCTGAACGCCTTGTTTGTCTGCATCTGTGTATTTTAAGGATATATCGGTCGGCAAACTAACCGCTCCGCCACTGGCATTTCTAATATTGATCAATTCCGAATCGATAAAAGTTGTATCAATATCAACCGCTGTTGTCGGAGATGTAGCCCCATTTTTCGTTATATCGACAATATCGAAATAAACAAATTGTAGATTCCAGGCTGCTGCCCGATGTGTATAGATTGCTTTTTCGGCAACACTATCTCCTACCATATGTATAAACGTGTCCCTGAATGAGAGACGTGTGATATGGGTGGAATCGGCGTAAATTTCGATACCTTGACTTGTGTTCTGTGATATAGATAGATAGCTGCTGTTTATTTGAAATACGTCTCCGCTGATAACAAGTCCTTTGGCGTTTAGCGAAGAATCGCATTTATTGAGATATGTTAAGATTCCGGTCGTAAAATTAAAACCATTTCCGGTGCAACCATTTATCGAAGTATTACTTATCCATAAGTATTCCTGCTTTGGAGTTGCTGTGTCGTCTACAATGTTGACTCCATGAGCACCTGCGGTACTTATGGTGATTCTATCGAGGCTCATAAATGAATATCCGTCCAACCTGATCCCATCCCTACCCGCTGATTTTATGCTTATGTCGTGAATAGAAGCTGATCTCGGAACAGAACCGCCGGACTGAACAAGATAAATGCCGTCTTGCACCGCATCGCCATCGCCTAAAATGTGCATGTGAGCGATTTCAAAACCATAGCCAGTAGCACCGTTGACTGTAATTCCAGGAGCATTACCGGTTATGTTAAGAACCGTTCCAGTGCCGTTACCTCCCGTACCGTTATAGCTATCACCAGTACCTAAAAGCCTGACGCCATCATATAACGTCAATGTTGAAGATGTTAGGTATATGCCGTCCGGTATTATTACAATACCACCCCCTACATCGCGTGCGGCGTCAATGGCTGCCTGGATAGCCGCCGTATCATCAGTGCCTGCCCCCGCCCCATCACCATCACCAGCCGCACCATAAAGAATGTTTTTAACATTAAAAACCGGTATGGCCCCCAGAGTATTCTGCGTAGCCGCTGCCGTCGCATCGTCAAGATAAGTCTTTGCGTAAGCTGTAATTGCCGTCGAACCGTCCGGAATGGCATCGATTGCCGTCGGCGCCCCTGTAGTGCTGTCAAACGCCGCTACAAGTCCCTTCCGGTCGATCGAGTTGGGCCAATATCCAAGCGAACTTGTCGGGTCCGAGGCCGGAAACCCCGGTGTCCGGTTAAGGTCTGTCTGCTGCTGCTGTATCAGCATTGTATTTTTGTCGATCGCACCTTCTAAGACAGCTTTTCGCAGCACCCCCGAATCGGTTGTGATATCCGCTTCCTGCGTATCGGGGCTGTCCCGCCTGATCGTCAGCGTATAGTCGCTCGAATAAGTCGCCACAGTCGTCACCGTCCCGCCGGAGGCAAACTCATTATTAGTCGCCGTGACTGTATAGTGCGTAGTCTCTGTCAGCGTAACAGGCACCCCGGTCGATACCAGCCTGAGTATGACCGTCAGATCGGAAGTATCGTCACCGGGCAACGGAAAATTAAAAGCAAACTCCGTAGAGGATCCATTCCCGGCATACTGGATCTCAGTAGTAGTAGTAGAAACCTGACCGAACGCCGGCTGGCATGCGATAATACTTACAAGCAATATTAGGATCATCATTAATTTTTTCATAGTATACCCCTTAACTAAAATGCTAAAATATTCGTTAAAATATTCACAAAATTATTCATTTCCCTGTTTTTCATTACAATAATTGGTATTATTTATACCATTTATCAAAATAACGGTTCCCGCTTTGTTTCACTTTTTGTTAATTGGGCCTTAGTAATCTTTACAATATTTTTTGCACCTCGATAGGGTATTCCTTTTAATGATGTAATCGCTTCTACAAGGGCATCTATAGCCACTAATAACTCATTTTTCCACTTTTCCTCACCTCTGTTCGGTCCGCTTTGATATCTTTCTTTTGTTACAAAATGTTTTCCAGCCCTGGTAAAACCCGGAATTGCATCAATTAGTATTTGTCTTAAGATAGTTTCGATCGGTCCATCACCAAAGTCTTCCTGAAATACCGGCTTATCTACTAACACATTGAATACCAACTCAAAAGATTTTGCTATATACTTACCGAAGAATGGAAGCGATAGTATGTCTTTTATGAAATTTTTGCCCAGATCCTTTACATCCCGTTTTTTCTTACGAATGAGGACCGCCCAGGCAAAATTATAAAGAGTGAACGCCGCCAAATTCATCGCTACGGTTCCGAGTACTTTGCCAAGTCTTGTTGCGTCCTGTGTGGTTTTGTCGCTATTGACATAATCAGCTACGCCGTTATTGAACATCCTGACTAACTGCTCTCGTTGAGACATAAACATCGTAAGAGATCTAATCAAAGGCCTGGGGTCCGATCCTATAAGTGATCTGTCTTTAGGAGACCACATCGGTTGTGTGTGTCGGACAAGCCATTCGAATCGGTCTTTTAATAAGGCCTTTCCTTCTTTACTGTTTATATTAATGCCTGGATTATTGTCTGTAACTTCGGCCTTGGCCGCACGATACAAATCCACGATAGCATTCTTATCAAAATATCTCATCGCAAAAGCGGTTTTATCAATTATTGTTGTCTTGCCGGTTAAATAGTTCATTAACTCATTTTCTATAAAAGCATCACCAATATCACGATCGAATTGTAATCCTTCAATTCTTGCTTTTGTTTGTGGTGATAACTTATTCATTTCATCAGTAACCTCTTTAGTTGCTATCCCTCTGAATGCTGTAATATATTTAGTGTCAACATATGCACTTATCAGGAATGATGATATTTGTTGTCTTGGTGCAAGTTTTGCATTAAGAAACAGAACCGCTTTTGCAAATCCGCCCAGCATCCTTTTTATTAATGTATCCAACGGTCCTATCAAAGGGGACTGTCCTTCAAATCTTTCTAACAGATCTGTAATAAGTTTAGCCTCATCTCCACGCCCCTTATTTTCCAGTTCCTCGATAGTGTCCTTGTTGTATACTGCTTTCACTTCCCGCAATGGCTCGGCAAGCCCTACATAAGTGGCAACATTTTTATTTGTGGCATACACAGATTCGAAGAACCCTGCAAGTTTCATCGGATTTCCTATCCCAACACGTTCCTTTAAAAGCCCCATGCCCTCTACCGTCCTGACAGTGCCCGCAAGTTTTCTGCCTCTTACTATTCTTGTTATTGAACGACGTGCAGGCCAGTAATTGATCACTTTGGCAAGTTCGAAGAATTCCAGTATTACACTGGTTACGTTTATCGCATCTTTATTTAGCCCATCCATTAACTTCGAACCGGTTTGACGAGCGACCTTTTTTTGCTGGTCTGTCAGTGAGTCTGCCATTTTTTCGATTGTGTCAACAGTGAACCCTCTAATTTTCTGTTTTCTTCCTTTGATAGTTCTGTTCAAACCATCTTTTAGTAAGACTGAAAGGTTATGATTGTTGCGGAAGTGCATAAAAATTGACATCAACTCATTAGTGGTAAATTCAAATTCAGTAGCCTTGCCTCTGGCATTCTTCATAGTGAATTTATGTACCTGGGGTTTTAGTTCGAATCCGAACACTTTTTTTACTATGGATATATCTTCCGGTCTCATCGACCAATTCAATATATCTTTTGGGGCTACATTATTGTCGGTTAATATCTGCCTGAATATCGCTCTGGCTTTTTCGTTATGTAGTATCTGGTTGTCAATTCCTTTATCCAATACATCATAAACAAATTCGGTAATTGATTTTTTAGATTTCTTCCACAGATCGTATGTTCCGGATCTTGCCCCGGATGTGGCGTCAAGCACCGATTCCAGATTATCGTGGAATAACTTGAACTTTTTGATCTGTTTTCCGCCTAAAGATTCCGGCACATCCGGCGTTTCTACAATTTCTTTTTGGATTTCATCCCTTCGCCTGATCGCTTCGGTAGCGTTTTCGTCTTTTGCAGCGATAGTATCGAGTTCATTCTGAAACCTTAAGGCTATTAAAGTATCTGTGATCTGGTTAATGGCTTCGACCGAAAGCTGATTAATGGCAAAAGTCCGGGCCATTTTTTCCTGTAATTCATTGAGTACCTGTTGGGCCTGGAAGCCAGCGACTGAGTCCGGCCGAGCTGTATCTAAAACCTGCCTAGCCATTTCCCTCAGATCTGAATTACGAACTACCGTATCAGGCCGAAGTATGCCTATTTGTATACTATCCAGGATTTTTTGTGCAGTTTCGGCAAATTCAGGCA
>SDBS01000739.1_pt1 | contig 32680 bp, 26 predicted proteins | sample 2277091 | NCBI WGS metagenome assembly SDBS01 (sample SAMN10404972, study PRJNA504765) | marine sediment metagenome | isolation source: marine sediment core GS10_PC15, 163 cmbsf | place: Arctic Ocean: Southern Knipovich Ridge | collected 2010 | reverse complement strand
AAGGAGACAGAAGTGAAATCGATTAAATTCCTCGCTGCCGTCGCTTCCATTTTAATGATATTTGGATTAATTTCCTGTACCCCTACAGGTGTTCAGGTTAAAAAATCATCACTAATCAAAAAAAAGACCCCTCATTTTTCAGATTTGAATGAAGCAGTCGATTATTTAGGCACAGCTCTTAGCGAAGAAATGTATAATCTGGAAGGATCAAATCGATTTTCTTCAGATGTTTCAGGTGATTCTTACTCTTCAATGGAACCTCTGGAAGAAAAGGATTTTACACCTGAAGAAATGACGCGACAACACGCTGAAGGCGCATTAGACGAACTTGATCGAGAAATTGCAAGGAAAGAGGGAAAATATTATAAAGAAAAAAAGAGGAAAACAATTTCTATTACTTCAAAAGAAAGCTATACGTCTCAACAATCAACAAATATGGGTGGAACGGGCCGGGCCTCAAAAGAACCGATGGTAATTGCTATTGCTGATTTTATAAATGAAGAAGGAAATGTTTCAAAGCTGGGGCGTTACGTTGCTGATAAATTAACACCCTATTTTACACGCTCAAAACAATTTTCGGTTATGGAAAGGGCCGTTATTGATAAGGTGCTGGAAGAACAGCAGTTTCAGGTAAGTGCATTTGTTGACGAAGAGTCAACACAAGAATTTGGGAAACTTGTCGGAGCGGAAACAATTATTTCAGGAACCATTTCAGCGCTTGATGATGCATTTTACTTCAATGCTAAGGTCGTCGGTGTTGCTCATGGTAATCTCATAACATCGATCGATGTTGAGGTTGATAGAAGCGGAAGATTGGTAGCCCTGTACAATGCCAACCTTCCACGAGTTAAGAAAAAGGAATTTAAATCAAAAATATTTAGAGCAAAAGGTCTTGGTATTCCTTCCGTAAAGCATAAAAAGAACCCTGCGTTGGCCCGTGCTTTGGCTGGAAGGGCCGCTACAGTCGATGCAATGCGAAATTTAGCTCAACAGATTCAAGGTGCTCACGTCGATGCTAAAACGACTGTTAAGGATTTCATGACCGAAAGTGATAATGTTACGCTTCGGGTCAATACATATATTAGAGGCGCGCGGGTTATTAGTAAAAAAGAAATGCCGGACGGTGCAGTTGAAGTTGAGATGGAAGTCGAATTGCCTGCTGAATTTTTTGAAAAGTTGAGTGCCAATCAATAATAGCTCTGTCTATTTCCCAAATAACGTTCGTTTGACCTCCCTGGCAACCTTTTCGGATGCTATTGACGATACCTTTTTTATCGCTCGTAGCCCTGATTCCTCTCTTGATGGGCCTGCTCCTTTTAGTGAAATGTCGATGTTGGCGATCTCCGTGCTCGATGCAAGATCAAAGATTTTCACCAATGCCCGGGCCCTGCTGAAAACGAGTGACGCGCTGAAGCTGTCATCCATTAGAGTCGATTTTACTTCACCCACGATTGCAATGTCGGCAATGGAACTCAGTTGACGTAATTTTGCGCCTACCTCAGATCCTCCGTTAATATCATAAGAATCTGTCATAAACGCTTCAGGAATATCCTTTACAATTTTAAGCTTTGATTTGCTTAATGTTTGGATGATCCTATTTGCAAGATATGAATCGGTCTGCTTATTGCCCAGGTTATATTCATTGACAATTACAGCAATTTTTATGTCTTCTACAGCAGGGAGGTAATAAGTGAATTGAGCATATACCGGGGGAATAACAGTTGACAGCTCTTTTTGGATAGTAAGGTCGGACGGATAAATGTCTATTAAAGCCAGTATCTTGTTAATTTTTTTCCCGGTTGGGCCGAGATTACTGACTGTTGTGGAAACAAAACCGCCTCCGTCTGTTCTGGCATAAGCATCGATATTGCCTGAGCCTTCTACAAGTTTAAATAGGATCGGCATGGATGGTACAGGCACTCCATTATATAATACTTGTAATTGTAATGGTTCCGGCAAATTTCCACTGATAATGCTTTTTTGATTGTCGCCATTTATCGCTTCAAAGGAAAACCGTGACATAAAATCTGTAATATCAGCCTGCAAATTAGACAGCGTGGTTGGAATACTTCGGTGTACCAAGAGAGGGGCAATAATGCTCAGATACTGATTTTTCCTGAGTGCCAGAAGCATTTTTTTTATGGCAAGTCCATAAGCAGCAACAGACCGATGCACCTTGCCAATTTTGTTTTTGCTTTTTTCAGCTTCCAGAATGAGGGCGGAAGCATTCGATACAAGTGTCGAAATTTCGTTTGAGACCATTTCTCCCTGAGCCATTCTGTCAAATAGTGCAAGGGAATAGATCCTGTTATTCTCTTTGTCAAAATACCTGTCTTCAATACGAACACCTTCAATTTTAATTTCAACGAATGCAGCTGTCTTTTCCCAGACATCCTTTTGACTGAGGGAGCCTTTAGCAGATGATGAGAGTTCACGTTCAAAACTTGAGGAGAGTTGCTTGATAACAACTTCGATCTGCTTTGCAACCTGGGCAATTGCCCTGGAGTCTGCCTCGGCCTGTGCCGAGGCTGTATCGCTGTACTCCACCTGGGCACTTCCAACACCTGTTATATAAAGATCCGCAGGATATTGACTGATTACTCCCGTATGGATCCATGAATGCCCGTCAGTAGACTTTTGTATAGCTGATGAATCTGAAACAGTATAAGAAAAGATAAAGAAAGAGCATAAAATAAATAATGCCGTATTTCTTTTCATAACAGCCTCATATAGATCTTTATTGATTAAACAACATTACTTAAAATCCTTATCCATTTCATCAAAGGGATCTTTTTTCATTTTGCTTTCCCTAAAATCCTTCATCTTCATTCTCATATCATCCATAAGGTCTTCCATATCCTCCACTGACATTTTCATCCCCTCTTCTATCATGGCATTAAATTCAGCCTCTATCATTTCAATATTGTCTAATTCTTTTAATATGAATTCCTTTCCATGGAATTTTTTTGATAATTCAGGATGTTTTGCCAGATACCCATAGTGAGAAAAAAGTCCAAAATGGCATTCCAGTCGCCTGCCGTAGAAAGCGATTTTTCTGTTTAGCTCCTTAATTTCATTATTGATCTTTGTGACCTTAGAAATATTTTCTTCATACGCTAAATCGTCACCCCTTTTCTTGGCCTCTCTTGCAGAGGATAAATATCTTTCTTTCTCCTCAGATAACCGGCCGGCTTTATCAACAAGGCTTTTTAAATGATCTCTTCGCTTATGTATTTCACTGTGCACAAAACCGCCATATTTTTCTCCATCCGCAAACAGATTTTGCCTTCCTTTTTTTTGAGCTTGTTCCCAATCCGGCTGAAAATCAGATTCTGTTTTTATCTCATTTGTAATAAACGAAAGTTGAGAGCCCTGGTTTGATGTGAGCGTACTTTGATTTGTTTCATTGTCCACATTTATCCGGCCGGAATCAACTCGAACGAGCATCGTTCCATCTTCATATGCGGCGGTGCTGAATTCAGTTCCTCTCGCTCCGCAAACAGCAGTTGGTGTTTGAACTTCAAAAGCTTTCCGTCGTAACGCTTCTTTGCTGATCCGACTCCAAATTCTACCGAAAAATAATATAATCGAGTTCCTCTTTTCCACTGGAGAAATAATAGTATTGATGGCTATGTGGGCGTTTGAATGTATCTTGAGCAAGCTTTGATCAGTAAAAATCATTTCTCCCTCACTGTCATCACCGGATTTTATTTTATCACCAAAATAGACGGGCATATTTAGTTCCGCTTTTGTCCATTCAGTTTCTTTTGCTCGCTGAACATAGACCATGCCTGATATTGAAGTGAAATAACCCAATCGGTCTTCTTTGGCAAAACTCAACTGACTAAGGAGAATAAAAATAACAGTAGAGATCAAACATGCAGCAAAGAATTTAATTTTCATGATTTTTATCTTATGTTTTAAAGTTAATAATGATGCCCATGTAAAAGGTCAAAATTTGCCATTTTTCTGGATTCCCGCTTGCACGGGAATGACAATAAAGGGAATAATATTAAATAGATAAAAATATCGTCATGCCCGCGAAGCTTGTCCTCGATCTGATCCCTGCCCGCCGTCCGGCAGGCGGGGGGGAGCGGGCATCCAGCATTAAAATTGACTTTTTACGAAACCATCAATAATGATAATAAGAATATAGATGAATGAGGATTGAGTGTCAAATAAAAAGAGTCGCAAGATATGTGGAAATGGGTGACGGCAAAAGACTCCAAAATTGTCTTTAAGTGTGATTGACAATGCATAATGTAAATGATATGTTTTTTTGTAATTTTACAATTTAAACGTTCACTAACCTGAAATTTATCCGGGGAGGTCAACCAATGAAAACCTTCATCCGCAACCATCTTTTTTTCCTTCTTTTCTTGTTTCTTATTCCCTTTCATACACTAGCCGCAGATCCAGTCAGCATTAACGCCACAGCAGAAGGAGTTGCCGTAATTGTTGACAATAATACTGCTCTGGCAAGAGATCAGGCGGTCAAGGATGCATTGAGAATGGTGGTGGAGCAAGCTGTGGGAACTATTGTTTCTTCCGAAACCGTTGTTCAGAACTATGAAGTTTTGCAGGACCAGATATATTCAAAAACACAGGGATATATCCGAAACTACAATATTATTAATGAAAATCCGGCTGGAAATCTTTATCGGGTCACCATTCAGGCAACCGTCGCAAATGGAGATTTGAAAAATGATCTTATGGCATTGGGACTTCTTATTGCGAGAAAAAATATGCCAAGGGTTATAATAATGGTCGCAGAGCAGAATGTTGACATGGACGATTACACATACTGGTGGCATATGGTTGCCGGGCAGGGAGACCTGACGGTTACGGAAAATACCCTGATGGAAAAACTTGCCGAAAAAGGTTTCAACATTGTCGATCATTCTGTAAAAGCAAAAAGTTTGCAAATTTCCAACGCATATAAGGTCGAATCCCTCACAAATGATGCCATTAGAACAATTGGAAACCTTTATGACGCAGAGGTGGTGATATATGGAAAGGCACTTTCAAAACTGGCAGGATCTGTCATGGGAAGCTCGATGAAATCCGCTCAGGCCGATGTTTCCCTGCGGGCTGTTAATACGGATAATGGCCAGGTTATCGCTTCTTCGACCAATCATGCTGCTGCAGTTCATCCGAGTGAAGTTGCTGCAGGCAAAGAAGCTCTTAAACAGGCTGCAGAGGGGATCGCTGAAAAACTTGTTGCCCAGATTATCAGCCGCTGGAGCCAGGATGTCAGTGGGGGAACGATGATTCAGGTTGTTATTTCAAATATTAATTCATACGACAATCTAGTAAAGTTTAAAGGGATGGTTCAGAAAAGGATACGAGGTATAACCGGTTTATATCAGAGGAATTTTAGTTCCGGCGTTGCAACGCTTGACATCAATATTGCAACTTCTGCCCAAAATTTAGCAGACGAACTGGTCGTTATCGATTATGGTGGATTTGCCATCGATATTACAAGCATTACTCAAAACAGCATAAATCTAAAAATGAAAATGCAGTGATAACTTAACCACTTAAAGATATGGAGACAAATATGAAATCATTAAAGCTGCTGACAATCATTTTATCAATAATTCTTATCTCCGGGTGCGCAATGTTGCCGATGAAGCCCCCGGCTGATCCAAGCAATCCAATTAAAAGGATTGCCATTCTGCCGATAAAAAATGATACAAATGATGTTGGCGGACCCAATTTTGTGAGGGAGAAACTGGTAGAAGCCTTTGAAGACCGTTATTATAATGTTAAACCGGTTGAAGAAACCGATCGTTTATTAAGAGATCGAATGGGAATTACCCTCGGCGGGCAGCTAGAAATGGCAAAAATTGAGAAGCTGAGAGAAGTCCTTGATGTAGAAGGACTTGTTTTCGGAACCTTAATGGATTTTGGCGAAACCACTACCGGCTTTTATAATGTCAGGAAAGTCAGAGGTAAATTCAAGCTGACCAATACATTAACGAACGAGACCTTCTGGGCAAACGGTATCGGTGTGAAAAGTGAGGAATCTGCCGGCGGGTTGCTTGGAAGTGCAACTGCTTTGGCCGCCGGTATAAAAGGCAAAGATGAAGAGGTGCCCTGGGTGATAATTGAAAGTCGATCCAGTGATAAAAGTGTCTTGGACAGCCTGGCCGCGGGTCTGGCGAAAAAGCTTGTTTCCAAGATTACAAAAACACATCTCCTTCGTGAGACAAATGAAATGATCCGGCGGATTCTGGAAAATCTTCCTTGGGGGCCCGGTACAGTTACAGTCGCTTCTGCGCCTGTAAAATTTAAAATTCCTAAAGTTAAGATGCCGCCACCTCCATCAGTTGGGCATATGGATTACGGAAAAAGAGATTTTTCGGCAGTGATGGTATCCAATATGGTGGACAAAAGAGGCAAAGACAGCTTCGGTTTTGAAATGCCAATCGCAAAGGCCGGGAAAAAGATCCGGCTTGAAATGGACTATTCAAAGATGCCACAAGGCGCACAGATGCCGCCTGCACTCAGCAAAATGGTGACGATACACAGAGGTGATAAAAAAGTTACCTACTCCCTTTACCCCAACAAAAAGAAATATTTAGGCCACGATGTGACCGATGAGAACTATTATGAAAAGCCGGACGTTACAAAAACAAGGGTCGGCAGCGAGACCATTGACGGACATCCAACGGAAAAGTTCAAGATAAAAATAACATACAAAAACGCTAAGACCCAGCAGGGATATATCTGGAATGCTACAGACCTGTATGGAATGACCATCAAAAGCGAAACAGTAGATGAGAATTTTAAGTTTACGACAAGACTAAAAAACATTGTATTAAAGACACCCCCTAAAAATCTTTTTGAAATTCCGGCCGGCTTTACAGAAGCGAGCGGATTTATGGAATTAATGATGGAAGAAAAGTAAATAGAAAATAATAAATATTATGAGAGGAGGAACACCATGGTTAAGGTTAAAAAATCGTATTTGTTATGCCTTTTATTACTCGCGGCAGCGCTTTTTGCAATCAACGGTTGTGCTCCAAAAACGTCCGGTGCTGTACGGGATGACTCTTCATTAACGGGGATTTCAGACAAGCTGGCGCCAACCGGAAAGTATGCCGGCCCGAAGTTGAGGGTAGGTGTGGTTAACTTCCAGAACAAGACTCCTTCCAGGGTACTCGGAATCGGTGAAGCGGCAGCCGATATCCTTGGAACAATACTCCAAAAGACAGGACGTTTTATAATTATTCCTCAGCAGGATATTGCTTCAGTCATGGATCAGCAGGCCATGGGCGCATCGGGCGCAATTGACCCCGGTTCCGCGGCAAAAATGGGAAAAGTACTAGGGCTAAACGCTATTGTGACCGGAGCGATCAGCGCCTATTCCGAGGCCGAAGAGGGTGTAGATTATCTTGTTTATAAAAAGAAAAAACAGATAGCCAGGGTAACCGTTGACTACCGGATTGTCGATACCACAACCGGCATTCAGATAATGGCGGATTCCGGCCAGGGCGTTTATGAAAAGACGACAGGCGGTGCATTGGGACTTGGTTCCAAATCATCATACGATACGGATCTTAGGGATGGCGCTTTACGGGATGCTTTGACCAAAGCAATGGTGAATATGCTAAACCAACTGGAAGACCAGGATTGGAATGGACGAATTGCCGTGATAAAAGGGCGGACCGCGTATATTAATGCAGGGAAGAACACAGGATTAAAGATCGGTGACATACTACTGGTTATTGAACTCGGAGAAGAAATAATCGACCCTCAGACTAAAGTAATGCTGGGCAGGGCTCCCGGAAATTTGAAGGGGGAGTTGATGATTACCGGATTCTTTGGGAAAGATGGATCGGTTGCAAAGATAAGGTCTGGTGCAGGATTCAGAACAAATGATCTTGTAAAACTTAAAAAGTAAAGCAAGAGGTGGCATGCCGACGGCACAAGGTGAGCTTCGACAGAGCCTTTCTTGATAGAAAGGCTCTGTCTTTTATGGCGATGTCTATTTAGTGCCTGACCGAAAAGTCATGTTCAGGCGAACACCCTACTCGACATTTTTTAATTTTTCTAATAAGCGCCGGGCGTTTATTATATTTTCTTTTGCCTTTTTATGCCCGGGGTTCAGGGCTAAAGTTTTTTCCCATTCCTTTATTGCGCTGCTCAGTTCTTGATTTAAAAAATGTTTAACACCTTGCAGGTAGTGTGCTTCAGCCTCTTTCTTCACAACTTCTTTAACATCAGCAATTGCTTTCTCGACGCAATCATGCCCGGGGTCTGCTTTGTTAAGTACTTTTAATGCCTCTGTATAATCTTTTCGAATAATCAATCCCCTTCCCTTTTGACAGTAAGTGGTATTGATCAAATCTCTGGCCGATTTATTCGATTTGTCGTAATCCAAAACCTTTTCTGCCACAGATAGTACTTCTTCATATCGTTTTTCTTTCAAAAAGATTTTTGCTTTCATCAAATCTTTGTCAATTACTTCTCGTATAGCTTTTTTAACGTCTTTATATTCAGGATCTACCTTTTTGAAAGTATTTATTGCTTCAGGATACTTCTCTTCCAGGCTCAATTGCATTCCCATCTGATAGTAGGCAGCATTTTTCAAATCAGCGGCATCCTTGTTCAAATGATCATATTCCAGAACCTCTCCCGCGATATTCAGCACTTTTTCGTATTGTTTTTCTTCCAAAAGGTTCTTTGCTTTTATCAGCTTATTACGAATTACGATTAACAGCTGCGCAAAATCTGATTTTAGCACGGGAAGTTTAAGAGTAGTGCCCGGTGCAGGTTTTTTGTCTGTTTTAAGATTGTTAAAATAGGCGATCAGAAAATCCTTTTTATAATCATTGTAAAATTTCCTTGAGATACTCTTTAGGGTGTCTCCCTTTTTCACTTTATAGTTTATATATTCTTTAGGAGTTAACCTGTTCTTCAGGTAGTGCAATGCACTTTTATGATCTGGGTCATATCTTAAGGCGATCAGAAATTGCTTGCGAGCCTCTTTTAACTCATTTCTTTTGTAAAATACCACCCCTTTTTTGAAATGCCGTCTTGCCTTATAATCAAGGGTCGATTTTAAAAAGGTTATTCTTTTAGCAATTTTCCTGTTGTCAGGATTTAAAGTGCCGGCAATCTTCATATATAAAAGCGCCATTTGCAAATCATCATTTTTTTCGTATTCCAGAGATTTTTGCAGATAAGAAGAAGTCGAGAAATGTACTGTGCTTTTAGGTGATTTTTTGGACGTCCTGTCCGAAATCTTATATGGGGGCTTTCTTTGAAACTCCAGAACAGTGATGCAACCTGTAAAAAAAAACAGAATAATAAATAGCAAAAAAATATTTATTAATTTTTTCATTTCAGTTTAATCTTGTGAAATACGGACAAATTCTTTTTAAACCTTTCAATATCATAATCACCGTATATTACCGAACGATGGATCCTGTATTTATCAACAAAAAATGGATTGCATGCCCGTTTAACGGTGAATGCTGCTCGGCAACCCTGCTTTTTTAAAATTGCAATGACAAGGTTGTTGGTTTTTCCATAAGGGTATGCAAAATAGCTGCACTCCTTGTTCAGTTTATGTTTGATCAGCTTTTTGGGATAACTTATTTCCATTTCAAGGGATTTAAAATACTCTTTAAATGATTCCTTTTTTATTCGTTTCGTCAAATTTCGGTGTGTTTTGGTTTTGCATTGTATGTCGAACCCGTTTTTTGAAAGATTATTGATTTGTTTCCAGGACAGGGCTTTACTAGTACCGATAAAATCGGTGTAGACAAAAAGCGTGGCTGTAAAACCATATTTTTTCAATATTGGAAAGGCTATATCAGAAAAAGAGCTCCATCCATTGTCAATGGTAATCACAACCGATTTTTCAGGTATTTGTTCCTTAAAATCGAGAAAATCTAACAATTGATCCAACGTTATAACATGATAGCCGTTTTCCTTAAGATATTTCATCTGGGCTTCAAAAGCAGCTTCGGTGACTATCATCTTACTGGGGCTGTTTTTCGAAAAACTATGATATGCAACCACCGGGACAGTTTGATAACCATTGACTTTTAAGCCGCCCTTATCAAAGGGGCGTAAAGGGATAATCAATTCCTGTCCGTTATCCGGGGTTTTAATATCGTTAAATTCGGCGATCAGCCAGTCTTTGGTCGGGTCATTTAAGTATTTATCTGCAAGGGAAGATAACGTGTCTCTAGCGGTTGCCTCGACAATTATAAAATCGTCATAAATGCGGGCCTGAGAAGGGGCACAGGCGGTTAACAAAAGGAGATATAATGGAAATAATTTCCCGAAAACTGTTTTTCTTCTATTTGCTGGTTTCGGCATGACGCTTCTTATTTATGCTTAGCAACTTAAACGTTTCAATCGGTTCTGTTTTGCCTTTGATATATTGCGGCGAAAGGGTCTCTACGGAAATCATGTCACCAAGATATACATAAACACTTTTACTGATAATAATTTCACCGGGGCCGGCCAGAGCGTTCAGGCGTGATGCCACGTTTACACTGTCGCCAATAACGGTATATTCCATTTTATCCTGTGATCCGATATTCCCTGATACGACAACTCCGGAATTAATTGAGATCCCTACGGATTGAAGGAGATTATTTCCCTTTCCCCGTTCTTTCCGGAACTCCTTTTGCATATCTATTGAAGCCCTTACAGCCCTTTCCGCGTGTTCTTTATGATAAACCGGGACCCCGAAAACTCCCAATACCGCATCACCGATAAACTTGTCAACATACCCGCCGTGATCTTGTATTACCTGTGTGGCAATTTCAAAGTATTCATTCAGTGCGTCAACGATCTCTTCAGGCTCCTTGACTTCCGAATATGACGTAAACCCTCTGATATCGGTGAATACTATTGTGGCTTCATTTTTATGGCCCTTAAGCCAGTCACTTTCAGGATTGGCCATGATCATATCGAGTACTTCAGAACCTATATACTTGCCAAAGGATTGCTGCATGAGAGAGTTCTTCCAGAGTTCATCACCCATGCGATTAAACGCCGTGGCCAGGTTTCCAAGTTCGTCATTTCTTGCCAGTATTATTTTATGCTGGTAATTCCCTGAACCAATTTCCTGGGTTGCCAGAACTAAATCTTGAATAGGTCGGGAAAAACGTAATCCGAACCATACTGCAATTCCAATCCCGAATAATATGATAAAGACGGTTATAGCGATAATTGACAAGCGCTCTTTGTGAATTAATTTTTCGATAAAATCAATCGACACCCCTACATGGACTTCACCCAATTCTTTGTTTTTAAATACAATCGGCTGGGTTAAATTCAAAATCTGTCCGCCGGATTCCGAGAAGTAATTAAAGTAAGTAACGTCATCTTCTCTTCTCTCATCTTCAACGTTATCAAACTTCTCAAAGACCATGTTAATTTTATTGATGTCCGTATGTGCCTTTATGATCTGATTATGATTTACAATAATCGCATAAAGAAGCCCCTCAACAGACGTTGCCTCCTTTATTAATGTATTGAGCCTTAAGATATCGTCGTTGAGAAGAGGGATAGAAGAGTTGCTTACAAAATAGTTCAGACTAACCTTGCCAATCTTGACGGTTTGTCGGTAAAGCCTTTCCTTCTGCTGGCTCAAATTAACAAAACTCAGCAAAAAAACGGTGGTGATAATAATAATTATGGTTACAGCAAACAACTGCAACCAGATTGGAATACGGGGTGGAGGAAGACCTTCGACAAATCCTCCGCGTTTTTCTTTGACAAGTCCTTTGATGTCGTCTGTCAGTGACTCGACTGAAATATTATAGTCAATATTTATTGCCTCAACCAGTTCTTCTTCTGATGCATAACCAAGTCCAACGATTATCTGGCCTAAACGGACGGCCTTACCATGAGTATGGAGTTTTTCTTTTTGAACCTTAAGGGCATTTTGAAGTTGTTCTTCGGTAATAATATTCCTTTGCCTTAGAACCTCTCCAATGTTCCTACGGTAATCATCGGTAGTTTTTCCAAATAATCTCTTGATTCTGGAAAGAAAAATATTTTGACCGGTTAATGACTTCATGGATGAGGTTTTCAGCCTTAAACGTTCAAAGATTTGACGATTTCTGGACCTCTTTACTATAAAAAAGCCTTAAACTTAAATTATCTATCGAAAAAGGGCCGATCTGTCAACAAATTACCCTGCCGCTGACTGGCAGGGTAATTTGTCATTCGTCATCTGTTGAGGAGTCTTGTTCCATATCTCAATAAATTCGGGTTAATCCTATTGTTGCTGTATTATTTCGCCAAGTCTTTGATCGTACATCTTTCCGACACCATATTCGTTGCGTCGCATGAACTTTTCCCTGGATGGTCCTATAATATGCATTTCCGGATGTTTCTGCTGAACATCAAGGGCAGTTCTCATCTCTTTGGTGCATCCTGTACTGAATGTTGCGTCCTTGCCGACCCATTCAGGCGGAACCTTTTTATCCATGATCTGAAATGCCTCAACAATATCATCATAGGTCTGAAATCGCCATATGTCGATCAAGCCGCTTTTTTGGACGATTTCCCACATATACATCAAATCATCGGCATCCATTCCAGGTTCAAAGTACTCAGAAGGGTTAATGATTAATGTCATGGCAGACTGTTTTTTAAGATTGTCAACAAAAACGGATAAAATTTTTTTTGCCATTTTAATCTTTCCGGGAATTGAACCGATTATTGCGCTGTAGAAGATCACTGTCATTCCTTTATTCTTGGCTTCTTTCATCTGTTCAATGATTTTCCTGGCTTTTTTTTCAAGATCTTCATGGGAAAACTTTTTAACAGACGGATGTTTGGATTTGTAGCTGATTAAGACCGATCCCCGGTCATTTTCAGAGATATTATAGATGTCCTGGGTGAATTGAAAATGGGTATCAAAGAATCTCCGTTTCTGTTCATGCCCCCTGGAAATGATGCCGTCTACTTCTTTAAAAACTCTGGCAAACGTGGTTGATGTTAGAAGGAGATTGAGGTTTTCCCGGGTTCCGTCTGATATGGCGATGATATTGTTGTCGCTTCGAAAGGTTTTGGCAAGTTCGTTTTTGCCCAGGTTCTTTTCTGTGATCCATAATGTCCCCTCAAGTTCCCGGTTCAATATTTCGTCTTTCAGGGTATCATTAAAGTTGATTTTGGTAAAAAGAGGCCCTTCCTTGAAGGCAATTATAATCTTATGTCCCAGCTTTGCAAGATATCGAATGACGGCAAGATCGACCATAACTTCTCCGGCTTCATTTGCAATCCACAGTATCTTTTTTGCCTGAGCAGCTTCCGGGAATTTATCTTTGCCTAATATCCCCAGAAAACGAAGCAGAGGTTCAACGCCATTCCCGGTTATTTGGCGGTTGAAAAGTTGCAGATAATCATCCCCGGTGAAACTTTCGGCTTTATCCGACTGCCACAGGGAACTTTCTACTGACAGGGAAAGTAGCCTTTTAAGTTCGAGGTGCTCTAACAGCTCTTTGATTTCTGTGAGGGTTGTCGGTGGATCAGCAAGATCTGATCCGGCCACACAATTTATCGCTTTGTTAAAAGCTTCTGACTTTAAGATCTGACTAACGCGCCTGTTGCGCAGGTTTTTTTCACTAAGGTAAGGGTCTTCGATCAGGGTACGGTTAAGGAAAATCATCATTAGGCGCTTTTCAAGCCGGGACGGTATCATTATTTCGTCTCTTGTTTCGTGCTCATGTTTGATTTTTATTAGTGATTTAAGATATTCTTTTTCTTGCTTATCTTCAATCTGCTCATCGATAAGCGTAAGTATTCTCGGGAGAACCTCGCTATATTTTTTTTGAAGAAAAACTGATTGTTTTCTGTTCATGATTGCCTCAAACATGTGGTCCGAACAGGGATAATATCGTTCATCTTCTTCTGTATAAACCATGAATCTGACTTGCTCCGGAGAGGCTGCATGGTCAGGGTAGGTATAATAATCGAGATGGTTTTCGATAAAGAATGCCGTGAACCATGCATCCATCTCAGGATTTTTACCTGCTTGATAGGGTTTTTTTGCATTTATATCCTGTAAATCTTTTGGGTTATTTTCATGGGATTCCATCTTCTCCTCCTTTTTGCTTTTTTAGTAAGCAGGATGAGACCTTGCCATTTACCATAATAAAATCTGAGAAAAATTCGGGTTAGCCGAGATAGTCAATAATCTGAATAAGGTCGGTTATAACAAGATCGGCTGACAGATTACTGCATTTCGGATCATCTTTTCTCAGCCTCAATGATCTATTATCGCCTGCAAACAGTGCTGTTTTAAAACCGGCCTTTTTTGAAGAATATATGTCGTCTAACATGTCATTTCCTATGTAGAGTGCTGAATGTGCCGGTATATCCCTGTTTTTTAGCTTGTCAGCCGCAACTTGAAACATGAATGTCGACGGTTTTGCATATCCGAATTTGTAAGAATAAAGGATAAGATCAGGGTGAAATCCAAGATCTTCCGTGCTTGAATCCAAAAACCAGCCAAATAGATAGGGTGTATAGAACTGGGCATTTGAGATAATCCCCATCAAAACGTTCAGATCTTTGCATCTGGAAAGCATTTCTTTCAGGTGCGGCATTGGATATACAGGGTTGACGATCAGTTCAAATTCAACCGCAAGCTCCCTGATTTTGTCCAGATTATTATATTCAAGAACTTGCATCCATATTTTGTCAATCTCGACTTCCGGAAAGTCTATACCCTGTTCTTTCAACTCTTGATGTTTTTTTTCTATAGCACTGAACAATTTTTTTAAAATGGTCTGAGGATTCTTGCTGATTCCGAATTTATGCAGCAATTTTTTTAGTTTTTTTGTTTGCTGTGATTCTCGCTTTGCAATACTGATATCGCCTGATCTGCTGATAAAGAGCGTGCCATACACGTCAAACAGAATACATTTGATCTTTTCTTTTAGTTCTCCGCTCTGATGCAAGGATGTCGGAAGCGGGGAAATCGGTCTGATGTATTTTGGAATCAGATCATTCAGCATAATCGCCCCATTTGAGCAGGCTAAAGGTCTCCGGTTTAAAAAATCGGGAAATAAGAATTTTCTTGTCTATACTCTGGCGGACTGAAGTGTTAACCACCTTGGAGTAAATTTCAATAAGTTTTTCTTTATATACGGTTTTGCTGTAATTGAGCAGCACCGCCTTCATATTGTTTTGTATCAAAGCCTCTTTGTTTGATACATCTCCGGGGTCTGAGAGATAAGGATTAAGATTGATCAGCCTGTCTCGATCCGTTCTGTCGGCTAAGACACGTGAAATGATCATTTTTTGAAAAGCTTCATCCAGCAATCCAAAATCAATGAAGTCATTTCTGGTTACCTTTGCAAAAGATGTTGTGATTGTTTCTTCATCCAAGTTCAGGTTGAAAATTGCGCTTTTTATTAAAATACATGACTTCCATTTTTCATATAATCTTTCTTTACCTATCCACTCCACGGGAACATCGAGTTTGGTATAAAGATGATCCAGCTGAATTTTATTTTTCTCAAAATCGTGGCATATGTCAGGGAGTTTCCTTCCCCAAAGAATTTTTTTTGCAGTCCACGGTTCAAGAAATGAAAAACCGAATCCCTCGGTAATGCTTGTGGTAATAATAAACTTGGAAGACATGACAAGCTCTGAAAATTCATGTGTTACACCTGCCGCAAACACAACGTTCAGATTTTTTTCTTTTACAAACATTTTCCACCCTGCATAGCTCTTAATGTCTACCGGGCTGTTGGGGGGAAGTGTAATTGCAAGGGTTTCATTCTTTTTGAAAAACAGTGATAAAAGGATTGCTTCTCCGACATTTTTTCTCCGGATGGCTCTTATGGGATATAACACGTATTCTTTGGTGGTCACGCCTGTTGGGTTGAAATTAAAAGGCTTTATGGTATTGAAAATCTTATGCAGGCCTTCTTTTTTTAAGCCCGCTTTCAGCAGTATATTGTAATCCCGCGAATTAATGACGCCGTAATGGCAATCCGCGACATATTCATCATCAGAAAAGTATGATAAAGGTCGCCCGTCTTCTGCAAAGTCATGGATCTGCAAAAAAAGTTTGATTTTTCTATTCTGAAGAGCTTTGAGAATTTTTAAGAAATTCCTGTTTTTTGCGAGTGTGGGATTGTGAACATGAATAACGTCGCATCCGGTTTCCCATTTTGTATTGATTGCTTTAATTATTGACGCTGCCACATCTTCCGGGCTTAATCTATTTTGCTCTGGCCGGTCATAACCGAGTCCAGGGATATTGACAGTATCGCAGGGAAACGACGATTCCGGGGTAGAGCTTGTCAAGACAAGTGCGAAACACTCATCAAGGATCGCCTCGACCTGTTGCCTTAAAACCGTGGTTACGCCACCGGGTTTAAGATGATAATGAATAAAAGCTATCTTCATACGCATATCTCAGCCAGACCCTGAAAATGAAGATATTGCTTATGCAGGTTTTTGGTTATTTGTTATAAGCATAGTAGAAGGGTCAAGAAGCAATGCTGTACGGTCGGAATCCGCGGGTCCGCCCTTTAAAGTTTTCACATGAATTTCTTTACCTTCGGGTTGGAGCTGGATAACAACATCAAAGAGATCAGCTACATCCAAAAGCGGAGCCGGCATACCATCCGGCCCGGGCTTTTCATGACGGCGGGTCCTTACGGTAAACCAGACATGCAATGAATGATTTTTTGCAAAGTCCTTAAAATCTGAAAGGGGCATTCTTACTGTTTCATTAAAGGGAAACCCGTCAATAAAGACAATCTGGGGCAAAAAAATATTCTGTTCCTTCAGGTCGGTCAGCCTTTCTTCAAGTTTGGGCACACTAAATCCCTCGACCTTGAATGTCATGATGAACCTGTGCGGAAGCAAGGCTTCCCAAAGCTGGTTTATCTTCTTGACATCGTATGATTTTGTGAGATGGCGGAAGACCTCTTTGTACCACAGACTAACTTTTTTTACCGGATCATCTAAGCTGATATGGAGGACATTTTTATTTCGTAAAAGGTTGTTTAAGGCAAGCTGAACCAGAAGTGCAGTTTTACCAACTCCTGCACGTGCAAGCACAGCACCGAAGCCCCCTTCAGGGAGAATGTCATCGGTTCCGTGTCCAATGAGTCTCAAGGGGTTTTGGAGGATAAGCTCCTTTTTAAGCATTTTCAATTTCCTTTCTTTTTTCTTTTTTTTCTGCCTTTTTGGACAGTTCCTCTGCAACCGATTGTGGCACCTGTTTGTAAGAGCCGAATTCCATGGTAAACAAGGCTTTGCCCTGTGTCGATGATCTTAAGACAGTTGCAAATCCGAACATTTCTGAAAGGGGAGCCTGAGCTTCAATAACGCACAGGGGACCTTCTTCCTGAGAACCGACAATTGTTCCACGGCGTTGATTCAAAAGGCCCATAACAGCACCAAGAAACTCAGTTGGCGTTTCAACAACGACTTTCATGATCGGTTCAAGAATAACCGGTTTGGCTTTAAGATAACCTTCGCGAAATGCTCCCCGGGCTGCCGTTTGGAATGCCATTTCAGAAGAGTCGACTGAATGTGACGCCCCGTCGTTGATAACCACTTTTACGCCTGTAACGGGAAATTTCATTTTTGGACCTTTGTCCATGGATTGCCTGAAACCCTTTTCGCATGAGGCGATGAAGCGTGTTGGGATCTTGCCGCCTACAATCTTGTTCTCAAAGACGAAATCCGCATCGGTGACAGGTTCTATGTAACCGGCCACACGGCCGAATTGTCCCGCTCCACCGGTTTGTTTTTTATGAATATAGTTGAATTCAGCCTTTTGAGTTATGGTTTCCCTGTATGCCACGCGAGGTTGACCGGTGGCAACCTTGGCGGTGTATTCGCGGCGCATCCGTTCAACATAGACCTCAAGGTGGAGTTCTCCCATGCCTTCGATAATCGTTTCCTTGGTTTCATAGTCAACATAGGTTCTGAAAGTGGGGTCTTCCTTACTGAATCTGCGAAGGGCCTTGGACATATTAATCTGGGATTTATTGTCGCTTGGGACAATGGAAAGGGCGATCACAGGATCAGGTACAAAAATGGATGTCATCGTCAGGTTGACGCCGGGGGCAACAAAGGTATCACCGGAAGCACAATCGATACCGAAAAGGGCCCCTATATATCCCGCCGGGATGGTCTCGATGTCTTCCATCTGTTCTGCATGCATGCGGATAACCCTGCCAACCTTGATTTTTTTTCCATTCCGTACGTTGACTATCGTATCGCCTTTGGAAATGGATCCTTGATATACCCGGATGTAAGTGAGTTGACCATATTGTCCCTCTTCTATTTTGAAAGCCAGGGCAACAACCGGTTTTCCCGATTCGCTGGACAGTATGACCGGCACAGAGTCGTTATCCATGTCTATAGCTTCGTTTTCCACATCGGACGGGCATGGCAGTAAATTTATTACAGCATCGAGGAGTGGCTGAACGCCCTTGTTTTTATAAGCTGATCCCATGAATACCGGCGTCATTTTGCATGTCAGTGTTCCCTGGCGTATAGCGGCGATAATCATATCTTCAGTGACTTCCTGTTCTTCAAGAATAGCTTCAGTAAGTTCGTCGGAAAACATCGAAGCCGCATCGACAAGTTCTTCCCGCCTTTCCATGGCTTCTGAAAGAAGATTTTGTGGTATATCCTCAATCCGTAAATCTTCTCCGTTAACACCATCAAAATAGATCGCTTTCATGGTCACAAGGTCAACAACTCCCTTCAAATCCGCCTCAAGCCCGACAGGAATCTGCATAAATACCGCATTGTGTCCCAGTTTATCTTTAAGCTGGTCAATGACACGAAAAGGACTGGCTCCGATTCGGTCGCATTTGTTGATAAAGGCTATACATGGTACTTTGTACCTTTTCATTTGCTGATCAACAGTAATGGATTGGGACTGAACACCGCCGACAGAGCATAAAACAAGTATAGCGCCGTCGAGCACCCTCAAAGACCGCTCAACCTCTATGGTAAAGTCAACATGACCTGGGGTATCGATAATATTGATCTTATGGTCCAGCCATTCACAGTATGTAGCGGCTGAAGCGATAGTGATGCCACGCTCCTTTTCAAGCTCCATGGAATCCATGGTTGCGCCGACACCATCTTTGCCTTTTACATCGTGAATGGCATGTATACGCTTGGTGAAAAAAAGGATTCTTTCGGTCAGCGTTGTTTTGCCGGAATCTATGTGGGCGCTGATTCCAATATTTCTGACTTTATGGGTGGCGTTTTCCATCTTGGCATTGTTCATGATATATCAGGGTTCCTTCTTTTTCTATAGCGTTTTGTTATGGGACGACTCCGAAGCAGCACATATGTCGCCCCCGCACCGCCGTCACAGGACCTGGCACTTGAAAAGGCGATGACCCACTTGCGCCAGGGACCGCAGGTAAGCCATTCAACAACCTTGGTTTTTAGGACTGGCTTGTCAGGTGAAGAAAGGCCGCGGCCGTGGACAATCAGAACAGCCCTTTTACCAGTTGTTATCGAATCCTTAAAAAACTTTTCAAAAGCATCCCGGGCATCTTCTACACCAAGCCCGTGGAGATCGATATGCGCCTGCATGGAAAAATCTCCCCGGTGCAGGCGTTTTGCAAATTCCGGATTAACTCTATATCCCGTACCCTCGATGTATTCCGGTGTATCGGCAACAATAAAACCTTTTCCAAATTTCACAAGATTATTCAGCCGCAGCAGGGTTTCAGCTTCAGAATCATTATCTGGACCAATTGTCAATCTGATTGTTGTATTGCGTTCTACCCGGTCTTCTCTGGGGATCGGTTTAACGCCGGACATGGCCTCCAAAAATAGTTTCTTTTCATTTTCATAGGCTGGTTTGACGACCTTGCTGTCAGCGGTTTTAGAAACACTATGCTGTCTATCGCGTGTTTTCGGATGGACTTTATCATCATCAACAGAGTAGGGTCCAAGTTTTAATGACTTGCTTTTAAGCAGCGCTTTCAGGCCTTCAAACGGCCTGAATGTTCCCGACGATTTGGAAGTTTTCATTGTGACCCCTTGGTACCTGAACTAAAAGTCATGTTCAGGCACTAAATAATATCAATCTGGAATGTTAAGGTCAATAAAAATGGGTAATCAGTAATGAATAATAGGTTTGAGTTTATCGGTTTTACTGTAATGATTTCTTGACTAAAGGTTCGATTTGAGCTGGTATATACTAATCCGAGCGTTTTGATTTAGACATGTCCACTTTATTATGCTCGCCTTAGTAACTTCGAAGGTTCTAGAGTAAACAAAGGAAGTGATTTAACAATTATGGATTTTATTTGGGACTGGTTTTGGGTGATGGGCTATGCAAATCGGATCAAAAAAGTGGAAAAATCTTATAGATGACGGCGCCAAAGACTTTGATGTTAAGATTGACCGGGAGAAAAAAGACCAGTTTGGAATCCATGCCCTTGAACTAGTTAAATGGAACCGAAAGATCAACCTAACTGCCATTACCGATCCCCTGGAGATTGCGGTGAAGCATTTTCTGGATTCCATAGCGCCTGCTCCAATTATCCCTCCGGACGCCTCGCTGCTTGATATCGGTTCAGGCGGCGGATTTCCCGGAATTCCGCTGAAGATCTTGATGCCGTCTCTATCTGTCACTCTTATCGATGCTTCTCGCAAAAAGGTCAGTTTTTTAAAACATGTTATCAGAACATTAAAGCTTGAAAATATCGAGGCCCTATATGTCAGGGCAGAGGATCTCGCCAGGGACAGCGCCTTTGCAAATAACTATGATGTTATAATAAGCCGTGCGCTTTCTTCCATGGACACTTTTGTTCTGATGGCATTGCCTTTGCTGGCAAAGGACGGGATCATAATAGTAATGAAGGGGAAAACTTCTGAAGAGGAAATTGAATCCGTATATTCACTGATCAACAAAATGCCGGGCATATCGGAAGGCAACAAAAGTAATATTACTTTGATTTTAAAAAAATATACACTTCCGTATCTCCAATCAGAAAGATCTATTTTGATTTTCAAGAGCATCCGCTAAATCGAACAAGTAGGCATGAAAAATATATCTCTTCCTAAAGCACGAAAATACGAAGACAAAGTCAGGAATAATTTCGATAGGTATGGACAAGTATGAAACCTTTTGATACCAATTATAGCTTTGAAACATAGATTTGGCGAACTCGCAAAAAGTATTTTAGGACCGAAACAAACCCATATAAAGGAGATTGCCTATGCACGACAATGATCGGCAAAGCACAATTGATTTCACTGTTAACCGGGATAATCTTTACAGGGAGGAGTCCTTTACAGACGTCAAGGTGGCCGCGATCCGGCGACTTACTCCTGTCAAACCCGACGGATCGGAAGATAATAGCCGGGACCCCATTTTTATGGGGCAGACGCAGTTGATGACGCCATCGGGGCCTGTAATGCTTCAATCTCTGCTCGATGCCAAGACTTTTGAAGAGTCAATGGAAAAGTTTCCTGCTGCAATGCAAAAGGAAATGAACAGGGTTGTGGCAGAGGCCAAGGAAAAGCAGTAAGGAAAAGTTTTATGAAAGTTTTAATCTTCGGCATTTCCACAAGCAGCAGATGCCGTTCCTTTCATGGAAAGGTATAAAAGCAATAAAATTAAATCCAGCCAAAACAAGGTTGAAATGTAATGGAAAACCCAGCCAGGACATTTAATGGCGCCTATCCAAACTGCCCACAGGTGGCGGTTGGAGCCATTGTTTTTAAGGAAGACAAGGTTTTGCTGGTGTTACGGGGGAAACCACCTGCTGAAAACCTATGGTCCATTCCAGGTGGAAGCGTGGAGTTAGGCGAAACCCTTCAGGAAGCCACGGAACGGGAGATAAGGGAAGAGTCCGGTATAACCATACGGGCCCGGGAACCTGTTTATACCTTCGACGTTCTTGAAAGGGACGACAAAGGTAACGTTCGGTTCCACTACGTGATAGTGGACCTGGTAGCAGATTATGTTAGTGGCGAACTCAGCCCCGGGGATGACGCCATTGACGTTCGCTGGTTTTCAACTGAAGACGTCAATAAGCTTAAGGTTAGCGAAGCAACTCGGAAGCTATTAAAGGAACGCTTCGGATTCGGGATATAATCCCGTGCCCTATTCAGAGATAGATGAGGTCTTGACGAATATCAAACAACTTAGATAAAATTTTAAAGATAAAATCGGGTTAAGCGGGCTGAAGCCAGTTTGTATACCTCTTCAGGCCAAGCTCGATTTTCTCAATAACTTCATATGGAGTAATGCGTTCCATTCGACCCGGCCGGGTCTTTCTTCGAATCCGGCTATTCTCCTCTCCAGGATCGGTATACTTGTTGATCAGCAAATCATGAAACCGCCGGTATGGTCCGCAGCGTCTTGGATTTGAGAATCCATATAATCCGACGGTCGGAATATTCATCGCAACAGCCGCATGAAGCGGGCCGGTATCCGGAGAAACCACCAATACAGATCCGGATAACTGGAGCAATGTTCGGCGGATCGGTTTCTCCAAAGCGACAATGGGATCGGATTTACAATACCTGAGTATTTCCTTGGCCATTGACTGCTCCCGCTGACTTGGACCGCCGATGATCATCGACTGCATTTGCAATACCTCGTTTACGTGATCTATCACCTGGGCATAACCAGAAGCATTCCAGTTTTTCTGAGAATTAGACGATGAAATTACAAAGGATATGACAGGCCTATCCGTTTGCTGAAAAAAGGTCTGTCGCCACTTTAACTCTTCGTCCGTAAAAACAAAGCCCCACTTTTTCGGGTAATCCTTAATTTCAAGATAATCCAGAAATTCGAAAAACTGATCCTGAACATGCTGCGGGGAACGCGGAAGTAACTTTCGGTTGGTAAAGAGCCAGTGCAACTCTCTTGATCGTCTGATATCAAATCCTAACTTAATATCGGCTCGAACGAAGACTGAAATCAGGCTTGCTCTGAAGCTAACCTGCGGCATTAAAACCAGATCAAAATGTTCTGTTTTTAGTTCTCGCGCCAATTTACGCCGGAACGAAAGACCGTCTTTGCGCCTGAAAACGATAAACCGATCAACGTTCGGCTGGTGCTTGACCATTTCATAGGGCACCGCATCCAGAATCCAGGTTAAATGGGCCTCTGGATATCCTTTGCGAAGACCGTTTACCATGGCCAGTGCATGCACAATATCCCCAAGGGAAGACATGCGGATCAAACAGATTTTTATAGCAGGTATTCTTGGCATTTTCCGCATTCCGCTTTCAGGTAGCAGCAACTGCTCTTCCAAGCACGGACAGCCTGTTCTGTATATAGGCATTAAAGGAAGCTTCATCATCCCCAAAGGCAATTTCAATGCCGATAATCACCAAGTCGATAGACCAGCTCTTACTGTGGCCCATGCGGGCATAGTCTTTCTCGGTCGTACAGATTATTTCGGCACCTGCATCCTTGGCTGACCGTAAAATGGTATTGATGTCCTCATCCGAATATGGGTGATGATCCGGAAATCCTGCGAACCCGCTTACATCGCATCCAAAACTTTCAACGGTATGTTTGAAATCCTCATTTCTTGCAATGCCTGAAAAGGCGAAGACTTTTCGTCCTTTTAAAAATTCAGAATCGCAGGCCTGTGATTTTGATAAAGCACTATTCTCTATATCGCCGGCTCCTTTTAAAACTTTATAAATATATGTAGAGTGAAATGATAGAAAGACTGATCGCATCTGTGCAAGGTCCATTAGCCTATCCAAAAGCTTAGCCTTGATCGAACCAGGCACCGAATCGGACCGGGTCAAGATCAGGGCATCGGCGCGCAATAAAGAAGAAACCGGTTCCCTCAAAATGCCTCTCGGTAAAAGATGACCGTTGCCAAAAGGGCTGTTATAATCTAAAAGCACCAGATCTATATCGCGATAAAGCCTTAAATGCTGAAATCCATCATCAAGCAATACAACATCCGGGTTAAATTCTTTAACAGCCAGCATACCGGCCTTAAAACGGTCTTTCCCCACAATAACAGGAACGGACCTCAGTCTCTGTGCCATCATAAAAGGTTCATCTCCTGCCTGATCCGGCTCCATGCAGATCATACGCCCGTCACATACAACACCGCCGGTCTTTTCTGCTTTTCCTTTATATCCCCGGCTAACGATCGCCACTTTATAACCAAAACGTCTGATTAACTCTGTAACATATACTGTCATCGGCGTTTTTCCTGTCCCCCCAACCGTAATGTTGCCGATGGAAACAACCGGACACGGAAGCCTTTTTGACTTTAAAACACCTTTTTTGTACAAAGCTTCTCTCAGCTTAACCAAACCGCCGTAAACAATTGATATTGCGAAGAGAAAGGATTCAATAAATCGGGATCTGCTTTTCCCCCTGGTAGTCATAATCGTTTCGATCTTTCTCTTAACGTTTCCCAGAGTCGCCATTAATTTGTCTCTATCTAACCCGAACACAAAAATTACCCATACATTGCCCGTAAGGAACACCATCACTTATTAAGAAGTTACTTTTTTAGCACATATAATGTCTCCTATCAAGGAGGTATTAAACTGGCTGCATTCAAGGAACTTCAAGTAACCAATATCTAAATAAACTAACGGAAAAGAGGGAAAAATCCTTGGTGGCGATTCCCCGAAATTGCGCTTGACTTTAGTTGCAGCTAAAAGTAACGTTTTATTGGAGTTGGTTTCAATTATTATATAAGGACATTACGAAAAACAAAGGAGAATAAAATCAATGCCAATATCTTTTGGGTTGCAAAGATTCTTTGACGATATTCGATACCACAGGGAACGCTTCCGGCAATTCATCGGAATCTTTTTAGTCATCCTTTTCAGTGTTGCAGGTAAACCTGAAAAATTCCTGTTCTCTGCCGGTTTAGTGCTGATTATCCTGGGTGTTGCAACACGAATGTGGGCATCGGGTCATATTAAAAAGAACAAAGCCCTTGCTACCGACGGTCCTTACTCCTATGTCAGACACCCTCTCTATGTGGGCAACCTTACTTTAGGATTTGGTTTTGCTATAGCCTCTAGCCTATGGTGGAGCCTTCCCCTCTTTATATTGATGTTATTTCTTTTTTACCCTCATGCCATCCGCCGTGAGGATGAAAAACTTAATCGCATATTTAAAGAGGATTGGGAGCAATGGCGCAAAGAGACGCGAGCGCTTATTCCTCGCCTTAACCCCTACCAACCGGGACAACGCAGCAGCTGGTCATTCATGCAAAGCCTGCGGCAAAACGGTGAGCCTATTATCGCCTTGTTTTTACTGTTTTGGCTTTATTTCCTTTCCATGGGGCTCCAATGAACCCACAATTACACCGATGATCAGAGAAATAGAAAACATTACTGAAAGCGAACTCCTTCAGTGGATCAGGTCGGGCGTCAAAACCGAGACGAACATTCTTAGCCGCGGCTATCAAGGCTGTGTCTACCTGTACGAATCCAAAGGCCGGCGTCTGGTCCTCAAGGCGCCTATGGGGTGGGGGTTAGGCAGATTCATCCGCATGGCGATGCTGCGCAGGGAATACAAAGTCTACTCAAGGCTATCTGAAATACAGAATATACCTCGCTGTTACGGTCTTCTAGATGGTCGCTATCTAGTGCTTGAATATATTGACGGTGTACCAATACGAAGTGCTCAAATTGTAAATCGAAGTTTGTTTTTTGAAGATCTTTTGAATTTGATCAAAGAGCTGCACAAAGCTGGAGTCGCACATACAGACCTTAAGAAAAAAGACAACCTTCTCGTTGTAAAAGGGAAGATACCTTATATAATAGACTTTGGTGCTGCTGTTATCAAGAAGTCGGGTTTTGCACCTTTAAACCGCTGCCTGTATAATATTGCAAGTAAATTTGATTTCAACGCCTGGGTGAAGTTGAAATATGGCGGGTATAAAACCGTGTCTGAAAAGGATAGAGAATACTACAACTGGACAGTCGTTGAAAAGGTGTCACGCTGGATCAAGAATACTTATTTGATACTGAAAAAAGTATTATTTATGCAACGTTAGGGTTTATTCAGCATTCAGTAATGCAAACAGGCCGAAACATAAGAAAACAAAATTTGCGGACCACGCGGCAACAAAAGGAGGAAGCATTTCTCCATATCCAAGCGACAGGCAAAAGCTGTAAAATATCCAGAAAAAAAAGGCTATTCCGATACCGCAACATATACTGACGGCCAGGCTTTCCTTTGTCTTACCTCTACCCCCAACGCCTGTTCCCACCAAGCACATGACGAAACAGACAAAAGGAAATGCCAGCTTAGCATACATGTCTACTTTGTAGACAGAAGCATCGTATCCTTCGCTTTCAATATTCTTTATATATGCTAACAGCTCCAAAAGATTCATTTCCTCCGATTTTTTGACCACCCTCTTTATATCCTCGGGCAAAAAATGGAACGGCTCTTCCCGCTCTTCAAGGAATGAAACATGGTAATTGTTACTTTCCTTATCAAGTTTTTGCTCAATCATTTCATAGAAAATCCATTTTCCTTTTTTGAAAACGCCCTTTTTAGCATCAACCCTTCTGGTTAACCTGAAATCATCATCAAAAAAATTAAGGGTGACCCCTAAAATGTTGCTGTTCGAAGGATTATAATATGTTATATGGTATATGGCGCGATCGCCCTTAATCCATATGTTCTTCCCCCTTGATATGGTGGCAGATTTTTTCTTAACCTCCAAATTCCAGATCCTGTTGACCTTGCTTATTGTGATCGGCACAATCAACTCTGATAATAAAAAAATGAGGACGCTTAAAAATAGTCCAATTGATACAACCGGCCTTAAAAGGTAATAGATACTTGCACCGCTGCTTTTTAAAGCGATGATCTCATTGTTCTTGTTCATCAGGCCGAAAACAACAAGAACAGCCAGAAGAATGCCGACCGGCGCGATTCGGGCAACTATCGACGGTATCTTGAGATAAAAAAATCTTATAATTTTTGAAAATGGAAGGCCTGCTTCCATAAAATTATCTATCTTTTCAAAAAAATCGACCGATAAATATATACTGACCACAGTTGCCAGAAGAATACAAAAGTATTTTAATATCTCCCTTGTCAGATATTTTTCGATTAAGTACATAACCCTAACAATTCGGAAATTTGGAATTTAGAAATCAAATGAAAATTTCCTCAAAATGCCGCACTCCTTATTTTCTTTATCCTTCTTTATGAAACTATATATCCAGCCAACCGGGATTTAATCAATTTTATCAGATTCGTGACAGGATTGATCCTCAATTGACGCTCATTGGCTGTCTTAACCAGAAGATACAGGCCTAAACCGCCCAATGCAATATTTGGAACCCACATTCCGATGACCGGGGGATAGGCGCCTGTTTCACCAAAAACCAACCCCGCTGATAACAACAGGTAATAAATCAAAATGAAAATGAGGCCAAGCACCAGGCTAAAAGATCTTTTTGCAGACCTGGACTGTATACCTAATGGAACAGCCAGAAATCCGAGGGCAAAACATGCAATTGGAATTGAAAATTTCTTATGCAACTCCATCAGAGCGTTATAATAATTAGCATCTCTTCTAGTGCTATTGTTCAAATATTGCCGCAATTCAGCAAGACCCATCTCCTTTCTGTGTTTATTCCCTCGTTTCAAGGTCAAAGCCGCCTTTTTAATATCAAGGCGCACCTCGTAAGTTTCAAAATCAATGGAATTTGCCAGCCTATTCTTGAGATCAACTTGATATATGACGCCATTGTAAAGCAATAAATTATAAACGTGCTTGTCGGGTTCGCTGAAAAGCTTCCCCTTTGGCGCAATAACGGTGCTGACAATATTTTGGGTCCTTTTATCTTCGATAAAAACATCCTGAAGTTCTTTGTTTCTAGGATTTATTTTGTTTACATAAAGCATAACGTCTTTAAAACTGTCATTGAATGTTCTATCTTTGAGTCCTATTTCGAGATTGGAAGAAACAACACGGTACGTCAATTCTTTGACGGATAATTTCCCCCACGGCATTCCATAAGCTGTCATAAAAAATGTAAGCAAGCACCCTATTAGGCAAAATAAAACCACAGGCGGAAGTAACCCGTATATGCTCATGCCGCCGGTTTTTATAGCGATAATTTCATTGTCGTCGGACAACCTAAGAAAAGTGAGAAGAACCGCCATCATGATCGACATGGGTATAACAAAAGTGAGGAAATAAGGAGTGGAATACACAAACATCAGCAGGACGGTAAACACGCCAACTCTGTAATTTATAACCATGTTTGCAATTTCAAGCATCTCTGCCATCAGGAATACAAAAGTGAAAAACATCAGATTGATGACAAAAGGCGGGATCATCTCTCTGAATAAATATCTATATATAATCGAGTTGAATTTCATTAAGATTATGGAAAAGAGTTGAATTTTGCCTGAGCTTCATTTTAAATCGGCGCTGTTGAATTGCATCTGATGGAGCTTGTAATATTCTCCTCTTCGAGCAATCAGTTCTTCCTTTTTTCCCTCTTCCACGATCTCTCCATCGACCACTACGATAATTCTGTGGGCATAACTGACAGTCGAAAGCCTGTGAGCAATAATAAAGGTTGTGCGCCCCTTCATAAGATTCTCAAGGGCCTTTTGAACCAGTGCTTCCGATTCTGAATCGAGTGAAGAGGTCGCTTCATCCAATATTAAAATTGGAGCATCCTTTAACAAAGCGCGGGCAATGCAGATTCTCTGCTTCTCTCCCCCTGACAAACGCCCGCCAAGTTCTCCTATAATTGTATCAAAGCCATCCGGAAAGTTCTGAATAAACTCGTATGCATAGGCTGCCCGGGCGGCATTTTCTATGTCTTTGTCAGAGGCATTATGATTTCCGTAGGCGATATTGTTTCGGACGGTGTCGTTAAATAGTATGGGTTCCTGAGTAACAATGGCAATCTGGCCCCTAAGTGAAGATATTGAAATATCTCTTATATCAACATCATCAATAAAAACGGCACCTTCGCTTACATCAAAAAATCTGGGGATCAGGTTGACCAGTGAGGTTTTTCCGCCTCCACTCATTCCCACGAGTGCAAGAATTTCCCCGGCCCCGGCATTCAGATTAATATTTTTTAAAACATTTACGTCATCATATTTAAAATACACATTCCGTAAAACAACGCGGTGATGATCGCGATCTAATACTACGGGATTTGTGGGCTCTTGTATATCAGACTCTGTCTCCAGAATATCAAAGACCCGATCCGCACCGGCAAGTCCTTGTTGTATAGTAATGTTGAGCCTGCTTAATTTCTTTACAGGTCCGTAAAACATTAAGACGGCGGTCATGAATGCAAAGAAGGTTCCGGTGGTCATGTCGCCTGCTATCACTTTGGAACCGCCGTACCATATAACAATTGCCGCTCCTAATCCGCCTATAAGCTCCATGACCGGTGAAGACAAGGCCTGGAAGCGAACCCTCTTCATATCAAGCTTGAAAAGTTTGCGGTTTTTTCCGAAGAATCGTTTTTTTTCATACGCTTCCATTCCAAATGCCTTTACAATTTTATTCCCGACAAAGGTTTCATGCAAAGAAGAAGCAAGGTCGGCCATGGCCATCTGGGAGCCTGTGGTGACCTTGCGGACTTTCCTACCCAGCACAAAAATAGGCAAGAAGGCAACGGGCAAGATGATAATCGCAAATAAGGCCATTTTCCAATCCAGATAGAAGATGGCGAATGTTAGCCCCACCATTGTAAAAGAATCTCTCAAAGATCCTGTCACTGCCGAGGAAACCATATTTTTTATAATTTCGACGTCATTTATAATCCGCGACATTAGAACGCCTGTCTTTTCTCTCTGGAAGAAAGAAATTGGAAGGTCCTGAATACGATCATAAAGGCTGTCTCTAAGTTGCCTGATGATATTTTGCCCCACATAATTCATAAGGTATTCCTGAAAATACATGGCTAAACCGAGCAGTAAATATATGGTTATCACTGCAAAGGGAATCAGCATGAGCATACTGACATCTTTATTTATAAATATATCATCGACAGCCGACTTTATTAAAAAGGGAATGGCTGATTTTGCGCCGGCCATCACCAGCATGCATATCATAGCCCAAAACAGCCTGAGCCATTGATCCTTTATAAGCAACAGCAAGCGCCTACGCCTGTCTTTTATGATATGTTTTGATAATTTTTTCATGGCATCATTCAACATGTATGGCATCCGAAATGGAGATTTTTTAAAACCTACAACATACCAACAGCTATATCGGCAACGCGTTCTGAAGCACCCGGCCCGCCCAGTGCATCTTTAATACCAAGGAGTTCGTTCCTCAACCTTTCAAGTCCGGAAACATCGCTTAACATCTCTAAAACCGTGTCTGCTATCCTTCGGGGTGATGCTTCGTCCTGGAGCAGTTCGGGAATAATCTCCTTGCCTGCAATAAGGTTAACCAGACCTATATGTTTTACCCGAACCATGGCCCTGCCCAGCCAATAACTTGCAGAAGACACCTTGTAAATGATTACCATCGGCGTACCGGAAATTGCAGCTTCCAGTGTAACCGTGCCTGATGCAGCAATAACCAGTTCGCATCTTTCAAGAACTTTTCCCACATCGCCAGTTATAATTTCAAATCCGGCCGAACCTCCGTGTTTGTTAATAATATCTTCCATGTAATTTCTTTTTACGGCAGGTGCCTGTGAAATGATGAACTTTACATTCGAGATCCGCCCTGCAAGAATCCGTGCCGCATCAAGCATTACCGGAAGGAGTCTTGCAATCTCCCGGTCTCGGGAGCCGGGAAGAAGGCCCACGACAGTAACATCTTCTGCCGGCTTTTCCAAGGCTGTATCTTGTGGAGAAAGATTGGTGTCGAGTAAGGGATGCCCCACAAATGTCACAGGAATTTCATGCTTTCTGTAAAAGTCTTCTTCAAAAGGCAGGATAACCGCTACATGATTTACTAACTCCCCGATCTTCTTCACACGGCCGGGTCTCCACGCCCAAATCTGGGGACTGATATAATAAAGTACAGGTATTCCAAGCTTCTTGGCAAAGGCTGCTACATTAAGGTTAAAATCGGGGAAATCAATCAGTATCAGAAGATCAGGATGCAGTGTTTTAAGGTTCTTTTTGGCAACAGCCATCCCTTTAAGAAGGTTTGGCATCTTGAAAAAGGCTTCGGTTATCCCTACAACAGCAAGTTTTGAAGCATCGACTAAAATCCTTACCCCTGCATCTTTCAGGAACTGCCCACCAATACCGCAGAAAAACAGGCCGTTGTTTTTTTCACGCATTGCGCGAACGAGTTTTGCCCCGTGAAGGTCGCCGGAAGCCTCACCGGCGATGATCATAACCCTTTTTTGCGTTGAAAAAGGACCCATAGGATTTTCAACCTGTCTTCATGCGGAATCACCTTTGTGCCGACCGACGCATACCCTGATTTCTCATCCATATTCAAAATTAACTCACAAAACGGCTGCTGGTAATACTGATTTGTTCCATAATACTCAATGCGATCTTTAAAGCATCACGTCCCATCTGGCCCGTAACTTCCGGGGCCTCGCGTCTGCTTACCGCTTTTACAAAGGATTTTAATTCATCTTCCAAGGCATCACCTTTTATAAAACATAGTTTATTGATATCCATACCTGGTATGAGTCCACCCGCACCTTTGTCGTTCTGCCGGATAATGGTAATTTCATGGCTTGCAAAATCTACGGATACATAGGCATCATTTTGAAAAAGCCTAATTTTCCTTTCATTCTTGGTTGAAATTCTACTGGCGGTAACATTGGCAACACATCCGTTCTTAAATTCAAGCCGGGCATTTGCAATATCTACATGACCGGAAATTACGGGGGTGCCTGCCGCATGAATGCCGATTATATCAGATCCGACAAAATTCAAAATAATATCGATATCATGTATCATAAGGTCAAGCACCACACTCACGTCGGTGCACCGCTCCTTGTAAATACTCAACCGGTGCGACTCGATGAACATCGGCTTTTTTACAATATCCTGTAAAGCAACAACAGCCGGATTAAACCGTTCAAGATGTCCCACTTGGATAATAAGCCCCCTTGATTCTGAAAAACGGATCAGTTCATCTGCCTCTGCCAGCGTCGTTGCCATAGGCTTTTCAATCAGAATATCAACATCATTTTCCAAAAAATCCCTTGCAACAGCATAATGGGCCAGGGTAGGGACAACGATGCTGACAGCATCGACTTTCCCGAAAAGATCCTCATGGCCGGGATACGCCTTTGTATTGACTTTTCCGGCAACATCCTCGGCGTGTGACATGTTGGTATCAGCCACCCCGACAAGGTCAACGTCATCCATTCGGGCGTACTTTTCAGCATGAAATTTCCCGAGATAACCGACACCGACGACACCAACACGGAGTTTTTTCATGGTTTTATTGTCCCAAATAGATGATGAGAGAAAAACCTGCAACTTCGTATTAATTTAGCTTTTTGAAAAACGTGTTCCACAAGCATTCAGGTGATCCGGTTTTAAAGTGGGTCACTGTTTGAGTGTATTAGAGAGCGTTTAGAAAGAACAGTAAAATAGCAAATTTTAACTGTGAGTTAAATAATATGCGCATTTAATCGGCTTTTATATACAGGATAGCACCTGTTCTTTCTTTACGCTCACTTATGCACGAGTTTGACACGGTTTAAAACCGGATTATCTGAATGCGATAATGTTTTCAAAGGGCTAAAATGTTAC